>Ga0302320_10000267_pt1 | contig 121698 bp, 101 predicted proteins | sample Bog_T0_3_FD_202130 | JGI IMG/M metagenome (GOLD analysis project Ga0302320, IMG submission 202130) | Peat permafrost microbial communities from Stordalen Mire near Abisko, Sweden - Bog_T0_3 | ecosystem: Environmental > Terrestrial > Soil > Wetlands > Peat | place: Sweden: Abisko, Stordalen... | reverse complement strand
TCGTGCCCCGGGAAGTCCACGTGAACGGTAAACCGGACTGGGCAAAATCCCAGCCTCCTCGGACGGCGCTCTCCCGCGCCGACTCCCCGAGAGCGTGGATCAGTACGAAAGTTGCACTGGAAAAGGCTGGGCTTATACCCGCCTCCAGCGCGGTCGCCGTTGCGACCCATATACCCCAGGGGTTCCCCAAGGCGGCCTAACCGCCTCAGGCATCAACCTGATTTATGCAACAAAGCCGAATACGCCGCCTGCATTTCTCGATCCTTGCTTCCCGTGTCTCGGATTGTTTGGCGCCGGCAAAAAAATAGATGTACGCTCGCTGCCGCCCCGGCGTCAGCGCATAAAATGCGGTCTTAAGGGCAGGCGTACTGTCCAATTTGTCCTGGAACTCCTGGGGGATAGGCACCGGATATTTTTTAAGAATCACCTTCAAGCCGGCCTTCTCCGCCTCGACGGCCTCATGGATGAGGGCCTTCAGCGCGGGTTCCACCTCAGTGATTTCCCGGACATGGGTGAACCGGGCCTGCCGGGCAGCCTGCGTATGCTCCCCGATTCTCTTAAGGATTCCTTTGGGGTCCTTTAACAAGGCGCCTTTGCAAAACATGAGTGCGCAGTATTCCTTGAATCCCTGTATGATAACCACGTTGCTTTCCCTGAACGTGTAACAGGGCTTACCCCACTTCAACTCCTCGGTCAGCCCGCAGCCGAGGCTGATCGTTCTCAACCTTTCGAACTCTTTCGGCCACGTCGGTTCTTAGCGAATGAATGCATCCACCTTCGAATTGGTTCCTTTCATATGTGAATTCGTCTAACGCTCGCTCATGCCAAGATTACCCGACCGTAGCCGGCGGGTCGCGTGACAACTCCGCGAAACCCCAAGAGACCCTTTGCAACGATGCCGCCACGATCCACGCCGATCCAGCCAGCAGAAAGGTCAAGAGGGTCTCAGACCATTGGATCTGGGCTGAGGGCGCCCATTCGGGCATGGGATGCGCGAAAAAATTCGGCAGCCAGACCAAGACACCAAAGAGGCTCAGCATGATGGCCTCAAGGGTCGCCGCCATGAGGGGAAGAACCCCGAGGAGAAGGCCGATGCCGGCCGCAGCGTGAAAGGCTCCTGTGAGGTACGCGATCCCTGTCCGGCCGGGAAGCCACGCCGGAACCATTTTCGCCGTGTACGCCGCGAAGGCAAAATGCGCAGCGCCGTACCCCACGCATGCCGCCCCGAAAAGAACCCGAGCCAAGCGTAGCGCGCGGTCGCCGGTCATTGCCGTCGCAGCAGCTGCGCCGTTTTGGCGGCGAAGCATGGCATAGAGAACCCACACTCCAATCAGGGGTCCCAGGGCTTCGCAAAAGCCGTACCAAGAGCCGACGCTCAAAGGCTTGAGAAAAAGGGGATGCGCGCGGGCGCCTGCCCAGACAATTCCGTACGCCCCAATGATCGCCGCGCTTATCGAGGCGGTGCGTGCGAGGAACAGGCCGGCGCTTGCGGCCAGCAGAATCGCACCCAGTCCGTACGCCCACGCCCTCGAGCCAGGGAACGGCTCCACTATTGGAGCGAAGTTTCCGTAGATTAGACTGAGTATGGCCAGTCCAGCCGCCGAGACTCCGAACAGAATGCGGCTGAACCCAAAGATCCGCATGTTGAGATCGGCTACAACCAGGTACGAGCCATTCCCATCGGGGGCCCTCTTCACGCCCGCGCCGGATCCGGATGAATCCAGGGGGCACGATAGGGGCGAGCCAAGAGGCGGGTCGCCTCGGCGTCACCCGGAACGGTCCGGCTCCTGGGATCGTAGGCAACGGGCCTGCCAATCTGGAGGGAGACATTGGCAAGTTCGCAGCACGCGCTCGAGATGTGCCCTTCCTCGATGTCGGAGATGGGGCGCGAGCGGTCCCTTCGCGCCCTCATGAAGTCGAGCACGTGCCTGTTCTCGGTTTCCGTGTAGGCCTGACCGTCGCGGCTAAAGTCGACGTTCTCCAAATTGCCGGTCCTGGAGAGCATGTGCACCCCCTCGCGCGGCCCTCCGTCGGCGGGAGTGAAGGAATACTCGAGCATCGTCAGGTTGAGCGTGCCCTTCTCCCCGACAAAGCGGTTGCCCCATTGGTCGCTCCAGTGGCGCTGGGGGATCGGGGAGCCGCCCCACAGGCGGTGCTGCCAGCTGATATCGAGGTCGGGATAATGGAAGACACTCCTCTGGGTGTCGGAAATATTGGAGAAGGAGGCCTTTTCCACGTAGATCCCGCCCGTGGAGGAGATGGTCTGCGGCCAGCCCAGTCCCAGCAGCCAGCGCGCCTGGTCGAGCATGTGCACGCCCAGGTTCCCTATTGGCCCGTTGCCGTATTCCATGAAGGCGCGCCACCCGCGGTTCTCCTTAATCGCCTTGAAGGGAAGGAGCGGCGCCGGTCCGGTCCAAAATTCGTAGTCCAGGTGTCCCGGGACCGGTGCGTCGGGCACCGGCCCCGCGGACCAGCCCTCGGACCCAAGATAGCTGTAGGTCTCGACCAGGCCGATCTTTCCCAGCCTGCCGCTCAGGATGTACTTGTCGCGGGCCTCCAGGTAGAGGGGATTGCTCCGGCGCTGGGTGTTCACCTGGACGACCCGGCCGTACTTGCGCGCCGCGGCGAGGAGCGCCTCGCCCTCGAGCACGTCGACGCTCACAGGCTTCTCAAGGTAGACATCCGCGCCGGCCCTCATGGCCGCGATCGCAGGCAGGGCATGCCAGTGGTCGGGCGTGGCCACGATGACGACATCGTGTTCGCCTGAATCGAGCATGAGGCGGTAGTCGACGAACGTCCTTGGCACCTCCGCCTGGAACTTGGAAACGGCCTGAAGCGTCTTCCGGAGGGACTGCTCGTTCACATCGCAGAGCGAGACCACGTTCACGTCCACGTTGCGCACGAAGGCGTCGAGGTTCACCCCGCCATACCAGCCGCAGCCGATTATCCCGACCCGGATGCGCGGCGAAGTCTCCGAGGCGAACAGGCGAGAGCCCGTCGCCACCACGGCTCCGGCTGCAGCAAGGGAGGATACAAAGGTGCGTCTGTTCATGGGGGGTTTAACATCGACTCCTTCGGCATTGAATCTTGGATTCGGCCGGGCGCCGCAACCACCAAAAGAAGCCAAACACATGGAAAAGGAGACGTGGACACAGGTTGACCGTTATATGAACGACAAGCTGCTCGGGTCCGACCCCGTGCTGGAAGCCGCGCTAAAGGACAGCGACACGGCGGGCCTCCCGTCGATCCATGTGTCCCCGAGCCAGGGAAAGTTTCTCCAGTTGCTCGCGCAGGGCATGAATGCGCGGCGGATCCTGGAGATTGGCACCCTGGCAGGCTACAGCACGATCTGCCTCGCGCGGGCGCTTCCACCAGACGGTCACCTGATCAGTCTCGAATACGAGGAAAAGCACGCCGCGGTGGCCCGGTCGAACATCGCCAGGGCCGGCTTGGCAGGCATCGTGGAAGTCATAGTCGGCCCGGCTCTTGAGCAGCTCCCGAAGCTGAAGGCCGGAAAGGCGGCTTCATTCGACCTGATCTTCATCGACGCCGACAAGCAGGGCTATCCGGATTACTTTCCCTGGGCCCTCAGGCTCGCCCACCGGGGCACCCTGATTGTCGCCGACAACGTCGTGCGCAATGGGGAGGTGATCAACGCCAAGAGCTCCAACGCCGGAGTCCCGGGCGTGCGCCGGTTCATCGAACTCGTCGCGTCCGAGCCCCGGGTCAGCGCCACCGTGGTCCAGACCGTGGGAAGCAAGGGTTATGACGGTTTTCTGATCGCGAGGGTCAACGCGGACCTGTAAGGTGTCGGAGTACCCGGCCGGGCTGCGAATCTTGACTGCCGATGAAATCCCTGCCCCGAATCCTGCTCCTCCAAGCCGTCTGGTCGCTTGCCGTTCCTGCAGCAAAGGCCGCAGCCCAGCCTGCATCGCCCATGTATTCCCCCCCTGCCCGATCGATCCCGCTCGGCTCCTCGTTTGTCGATTGGGACGCCTTGGCGTTCAGGCCGAGCCCGGTAGGGCTCTATTGCGCGATTTTTGACGACCCCACCCCCACACTCGAGAAGTTGGAGGTCCATGTCACGAGGCTAAGGCCTGGCATGGCATCCCATACCCCCCATCATCATCCCTGGGAGGAGATGCTCCTGATCAAGGAGGGCCAGGTGGAGGTGTCCATAAACGGCAAGAAAGTGGGCGCAGGCCCCGGCGCCCTGATTTTCCTCGCGTCGAACGACGCGCACAACCTGACGAATGTCGGCGGTTCGCTGGCCACGTACTATGTCATAAACTTCTGCACCGAAGCGGTTCACACCGTTCGCGACCAGCCTGCCGCGGAATGGGCGCCGCCCGGGATGCTGGCCTCATCCGTCGTGGACTGCGACCAGCTCCCCGAGACGCCCATGAAAATCGGGTTTCACAGGAGCGTAGTCGACTCGCCGACACTCACCTTTCCCAGGTTTGAGAGCCACATCACCACCCTCATGCCGGGAAACGGAACCGCACCCCGAAACCGCGTGCCCGACGATGAGCTTTTTGTGGTCAAGTCTGGCACGGTCGAGGTGACGCTAAACGGAGCAACCCGGAGACTGGGAGCAGGGTCCCTGTTCTACGTGGCCCCCAACGACGAGCGCACGATGGTTAACGTCGGGAGGGATCCCTGCTCCTACCAGGTGATTAGAATCCAGTCCAAGGGGACACCCGTGAAGGCGTGACCGCCGGCCTCATTGGGATTTCACGACCGGCCCGATATAGGATTTGGCGATCACCACGTCGTCGTACCACTTCTTGTTCTCGCGGACCATGTTGCTCTTGATGTGCAGGCACAACGACGCCGAGTTGATCTTTAGCGTGTCGACATCCCTCAGCCGAAGTCCGGGGAAATCGGCGATCAGCTTACCGTCGAGCCAGCAGGCGATCCGGCCGTCCCTAAGGCCTGGCGTATTCGCCTTCACCATCAGTTCATAGCAGTACCATCGGCCAAGCTGGGGGATGATGTTGGGCCGGGCGACAAAGTGCTCGCCGAAGTTTCCCGGCCTCGCCGTATAGGGCATGACCTCGCCCGTGGGGTAGAAGTGGTCCCCGTATTCGGAGCGCTGCTCCGGGTGGTAGCAATAGATGTTCAGCGCACCGGGTGACGGGGTCGCGTCGTCCCCGCGCCAGTTCTCAAAGCTGACGATGAACTTGTTGCGGCCGTCGGCCCGGATTCCCGGAGTCGAATAGGCCACCCCGGGCGCCAAAGCGTTAAGGATGCCCCCATTGTGGCTGGAGCCGGTCTGGTCAAAGCCCTTCTCAAATTTTGAATAGTACCGCAGGAAGACGATGTCCTGCCCGGATCCGAGCTGTTTCACGACCCCGTCGCTGAGCTCCGCCGCCTGCTTGGGGATGGTGAATTCAAGGGATCTTCTGCCCCCGTTCACATCCGACGGTTTCTCGGTGATCCGCGTGTCGGCCGTCTGGAAATAATTGTCCCATTTGCCACGGATATCGCCCGATTCGAAGTCGTCGTGAAAAAGGACGGCCGGGTCCGACTCGATCCCGTGGTCGCCCGGGTGCTTTGCCGCAATGCCAGTATTCCCTTCGGGCAGGGCCGGGAATTCAGGCGAGGAAACCGCTCCTCCCCGAGCCAGGGAGGCCATCCAAACGATCGGGAACACCCACACCAGGGTACGAGGTTTTAACACGATACTTGAAAGGTCTTGGCACCGGCTGCCTTCCGACACCAGAACTTAACCGGGCACCTGAATCATTCCAAGATGGCGAAAATTCCCATTGAACTCGTGCGCCCGACGGCGGCCCTTGAGTCGTCCTACCGCAGTTATGTCGCGGAGTTCGTGGACCGCGGTGAGCCTTTCATCCCCTTCCCTATCGGATTCGACCTGAGCGATTTCAGCGCTCTGCTCAAGAAACTGGACGACTGCTCGAAAGGGGTGGGTCTTCCTGACGGGTTTGTGGCGCATTCAACCTTTTGGCTGTTGCGCGACGGTACGGAGGTTGTGGGCGTCTCGAGCCTCCGCCACTCCCTCACCCCCAGGTTGGTCCGGGAAGGTGGAAACATCGGCTACGGGATTCGCCCCAGCGCCCGCGGACAGGGCTTGGGGGCCGAGATTCTCCGACGGACGTTGGATAGGGCCGCGGCGATCGGGCTTAAAGAGGCCCTCGTCACCTGTGACAAGGCAAACGTCGCATCTGCCCGGGTAATTCTCAGGAACGGGGGCGTTCTCGATTCCGAGATATTCATCGAGGAGCGGGGAGTGCTCCTGCAGCGCTATTGGATCCGCGGGCTCGGATAACGCGCTTTCAGTCACCTCGGCGCTGCAGCCGGATGAGGGACGGCCCTCCTTGAATACGGCAAGCCAACCCGTCAGGGTACCGTGGCCGTTTCCATGCAGTCTCCCTTCCCTTACCGCACCCGCCGCACGATCAAGCCCGCCCTGATGGACGGCACCCGTGAGGTTTCCCACGACTTGCTGGTCGAGATTCTGGAGGACGCCCATTGGGCGCCTACCCATGGGTTAACCCAGCCGTGGCGATTTCACGTGTTTACCGGGCCGGGCCGGGTCAGGCTGGCCGACGCCCTCCAGTCCCTTTACGACAAGATCACGCCCGAGGCCGATTTCCGGCCGGAAAAGAGGAACAAGCTTCGAGACGGCCCGCTGCTGGCCCCCGTTTGCATAGCCGTTTCAGCTCTGACGGAGAGCGGGGGCACAATCTCCAGGCTCGACGAGCTTTGCGCCACGGCGTGCGCGGTGGAGAACCTTTTGCTGTCCGCTCATCAGCGCGGTGTCGGATCCTTTTGGTCCACGCCACCGGTAGCGTGCCACAATGAATTCACAAAGTGGCTCGGCCTTGATTCAAGGTACACGTCGATGGGGCTCGTCTATCTCGGCTACCCGAAGGAAGGAGCTGCACCGGAATCGGCCCGGGTTCCCCTGGAAGAGCGGGTCACCTTCCTTCCTGCGTAGGCGAAGACCCATCGTTGCAAGGAGCGATCCAGCCGCATTAGGATTGCTCCAGCGTTTCAGCACCCTCGCATCCGCAACCGTGAACACCATCGAAGAACTTAAGCGATTGGCCTCGCCGGCACCCAAGCCCACGTCCCTTGCATGGGATGGTTCAACACTCTGGATGGGATCGAGGGAGACCAAGCGAATCTACGGAATCAACCCGACGAAATGGACGGTCACTTGGGAATCGGCGGCGCCCGGCACGCCCTACGGGATGACTGTGGTGGAAAATGAGCTCCGCGTCCTGTGCGGCGAAACTGCGGATGACCACAGGGTCATCCGGCGCTGCATCCCTATGCATGGTTTTGACGGGAAATTCGGCATCCCCTGCCCCGACGACACGGGCTCCCAGCTCGGCTACGACGGCCGACGGCTGCACGTGAGCCAGTGGTATGCAAGGAAGGTGCTGACGCTGGGAGACGAAGGCCAGGTGGAACGCGCGATCCATGTCCCTCACGGCATCTGCGGCCAGGTCTTCGTGGGAACCTCCATTTATCTTGTCACGACTGACGAGGAGGAGAAAGGCGACTACTGGATAACGCGCGTGGATCTGCGCCCGGCGACTCCGGCCATTGAGGACCTTGCCCGCATCCCTTTTGCCGCCCGGGCCCTCGCATTCGACGGCTCGCGGTTCTGGACGAATCACCGGGAGCAGGACCAGATCGTGTCATTCGCTCGTCCTGACTGACCTCGTCGGAAAAGGGTGTACGGGCCCCAAGGGCATGCGGGCGCCCACAATCCGATCGCAGTTAAGGTGCCAACTTGATCGATTCGAGATAACGCACGCTTGGCGGAATGTTTGCCCCGGGATCGGACGACTCGTCCTCAATGATACTGTATTCGATCCCGACTTTCCGCCCCTCCGCCAGCACAGCAGGCCAGTTCACCTGGCCGGTGCCGATGGCGACAAAATCGCCGATGGGCGCGTGTCCTGTGAAGACCCCCGTCTTGGCGCCTTTCCTTACGTCCTTCAGGTGGAACATCTTCCATCGGCCGGGATATCTCGCGAGGAGGCTGACCGGGTCCTGGCCGGCATAGACGACCCAAAAGACATCCATTTCAAAAAAGACGAGGTTGGGGTCCGTCTCTTTCATGAGCACGTCAAACCCGTTTCCCCCTCCGGGTAGCGGCTGGAACTCCCCGCCGTGGGGATGATACAGAAATCTTATGCCGGCGTCTTTGAGCACCCGGGCCCACGCATTGAAATCCGCAGCAGTCCTCCTGGCCACCTCCTCGTTAAAGATCCCCCCATGCGGAAGGTTTGGCACCACTACGTTCGTGCTCCCAAGTGCCTTCGCGTCCGCAATCACCCTGGGAAGATCTGACTGGAGCGCGTCGTAGCCGAAATGCGAGCTCACGGCCCTAAGGCCGTGCGCGTCGAGTTGCGCCCTGAACTGCTGGGGCGTGAGCTTATACGTGCCCGCGGTCTCCACGATCGCGAATCCCTCTGACTTCACCAGGTCAAGCCCGCTCGGCACATCAACACCGAGCGCAATCTTGAAGCTCTCCAGCTGCAGCCCGAGGGAGCCAGCAATATTGGCCGCTACGGACGATGAGGCCACCGTTAGAATAATCGCCAGGAGTCTGGGTGTGTTGTTCAATTTCGGGTACCTCTCTCGAAAGGCAGGTGCTGTTACCGGGATTTAATCTGCAAGGTCAGAGCACGGAGTCGCCCGAGTCGGCCCGCCCCGCTATGGTGGCCAGCGACTGGCCTGCAGATCAACCCTCTTTCCCTGTATCCACTGCGTCTACGTCACGGTGGGGCAATGACGTGCTCGTGGTTCCGGATATGATCGGAGCAATAGCACTCGTCGCCCGCGCACTTCGAGCAATAGCGGAAATCAAGCTCGGGGTTGGACAGCTCGGTCTTGCCACAGATGCGGCAACGATGCCGGGGCTCGTCTCGCCCCGGCGCGTCGCCGCGATTCGCGGCTTTCAGCATCTGGCGGCGACGGTACCTGGCAGTGCTCGCGATATCCCTGCCGAAGAATATCAAATAATTACCGACCGCGGCGACGATCGCGAGGCGCCCCGACCACCCACCCGTTATGAACTCGTAGCCGTAGAAAAGCCAAGTCCCGAGAGCCAACCATTTGATCTTCACGGGGAGGATGAAAAATAACGCCAGCTCGAAGTCAGGATTGAGGTGGGCGAACGCCAGGAACACGGAGCCTGCCAGGAATGCGTTACTGACCGCCCTGTCCGGAGTCAGGAAGGAGAGACCCACTTTAAAGGCGCTGCCCAGCATTATGAAGAGGTTGAACCTGACGGCCCCCCAGAACCTTTCGAGCGCGCTGCCCATCAGGCAGAACATCCACCAGGCAAAGGCGATAAAGAGGATGCTTGAGGGGGGAGGCATCAGAAGGAATGCGAAGATGCGCCACCACTGGCCCGCCATGACCAGCCGCGGAACAAGAAGCAGCACGTCGGGTTCGAGCCTTCCTGTGAGCATTGCAACGTACACCGCGACCTGGCCGGCGACCAGAAGGTACGCCAGATTCGGGACGGCGAACCGGCCCAGGAACCGTTCGATCTTGGAAAGGAGGGTCATTGCTTGGAGTGGGTTCGGTCAGAATGGGAATGCGAATCGCTATCGGGCAATTCCGCCCATCGCCTTAAATGCACCGAAACCTAATCCAAAGCCAATCAATCACTCTGCACACCAAAGTATCGGCCGCAGGCCAATTCAACCGACTCTTGGGAGCTCAAAGGCCGGGCGATATCTGAATCCGCAATGTGCCATATTGCGTAGAAGCAGGTAGGCAGTCCATTCTAGAGCTTGTATCGCCCCAACGAAGCATTGGTTCACTTGTTCCAAACACACCAATTAGGCCCGCGCAACGCCGCAGCGTGGCACCTACTGCTCTTGGCGGTGGTAGGGGCACTCCCATGGACGGCTATTGCCGCTGACGGCGTCGACGGCGTCACCGCCGTGGCGGCAAAGGTCAGCAGCGATTACATCCGCGCGAAGCAACCCGACGGCTCTTTTCAACCCGAGACGTATGCATTCGGGTCCGGGGGAAATTGGGGTGGCGATATTAAGGACGCCACCATCGACAATTTGAAATTCATGGACGTGGCAAAGGTCATTGCGGGGCCCCTAGCCCGCCAAAAATACCTTCCGGCAAAGGACCCTGAAAAGACGAAGCTTCTCATCATGGTCTACTGGGGAACAACCACCGTGCCCCCCAAGGCGCAGGATGATGTGATGTACGAGGAATATAATGCGGCCTTGGCCGAGTCCAGAATCCTGATGGCGCAGATACCCCCCCAGGTGGACGAGGCCAACGCGGTTCTCACCAGCGCATTGCACACATTGGCGATGGCAAACCGCATTCGCGACGAGCTCGATTTCAAGAACGCCGCCATGATCGGATATTCGGCCTCAGGATTGATTGGAACCGACGAGGGCAATTACAAGAAACACACTGCCCTTGGAATCGACCAGCGCGACGAGGTTAGCGAGATCGAGCAGAACCGCTACTTCGTGGTGCTAATGGCGTACGACTTCCAGATCCTTTGGAAGGAGAAGAAGCACAAGCTCCTCTGGGAAACACGATTCAGCATCAACGAACTCCACAATTCCTTCGACAAGGCCCTGCCCGTCATGGCGCGATTCGCATCTCAATATTTTGGCGAGCCCACTAACGGGCTCGTGCGGACGCGGGTGCCAGAGGGCCAGGTGGATATTGGCGAGGTTGAGTCCCTGGGAGAGGTCAAGGCACCCGCGAAATAGCACGCACGGCCCCATCCGGGGATCGGCCCTCCGGGGAACTTTCGGGCGGGAATCAAACGTGACTCCCCAAGCCAGGTTGGCAGGCTGGGCAAAAGGAAAACGGAAAGCATGAACACGACCCCGCTCATCCTGCTCGATCCCCACCCCCGGCGTGTCGACCAGATCTTCGATCAGCCTACAAAGGCGCGCCTGGAGAGACTGGGAACCGTCCTGTGGCACGATGGGGCGCCGGCTTCGGCGGCGCAAATCGATGACCATCTTCCAGAGGCCGTGGCCATCATCGGGCAATCGGCCCTGGACCGGGCACGTCTGGACAGAGCGCCCAAGCTGAAGGCGATCTTCAACGTTGAGAGCAATTTCCTTCCCAACATCGACTACGCGGAGTGCCACCGCCGCGGAATACCGGTGCTGTCAACGGCTCCGGTATTCGCAAAGCCCGTGGCCGAGATGTCCCTAGGCATGGCGCTTTCGCTTGCCAGGCGCATCCATCAAGCGGACGCGTCAATCCGCGCAGGAACGGAGACGCTGTACGGCGGGGGCGATAACCAGGATTCCATCCTCCTTCAGGGGAGGACGATGGCGATCGTGGGTTTGGGCAATGTCGGGCGTGCGCTTCTGCCGCTGCTGCGGCCGTTCAGCCGGGACATCCTGGTATGCGACCCTTGGATCCATCCCTCCGTCCTGCGCGAGATGGGAGTTACCCCTGCCACGCTCGAGGAGTGCTTCAGGAAATCCGCGGTCGTTTTCCTGTCGGCGGCCGTGACCACGGAAAATTCCGGGAAGATCGGGCGCACCTTTTTTGAGAGCATGGGACGGGGCGGCATCGTGATATTGGCAAGCCGGGCGGCGATCGTGAATTTTGACGAGCTTGTCGATGCGGCCGAGAGCGGCCACATCCGGGCTGGCATCGATGTTTGGCCCGACGAGCCGATCCCAGCCGATCACCGTGCAAGGGCCACGCCAAACACGCTTCTGCAGGCTCACCGGGCAGGCAACATCCCGGAGATTTGGCCATGGATGGGCCAGCTTGTTGTCGACGACCTTGAAAATATCCTTCGCGGGCTCCCACCCCAGCGCTGCCAGAGGGCGGTCCTCGAGACCGTGTTGAAACTCCGAAGCAAGCCCATCAGCTGAAGCGATTGAAGGGTTGGGGACCGATCCCAGCGGCAAGCAGTTCGGATTGGAATCGACCGAACCCATGGCCTACAAAAGCGCGACAATCGCCTCAAACCACCGCGCTTGCCCGGGCTCCCTCACACTTGGCTTCTGCTATCTCAGGCAAGGCGGTGTAAGTTCGACGCTCAAGGCTCCATGCTCTGGCCGTGCAGCAGGAGATCGTATACCTTCTCGATCAACGCAGCCGGTGAAAAGGGTTTCGCCAAAAACCCGTCGATTCCTACAAGCGGCATCCGGGTTGATTCATCCCCGAGTTGCTTTCCGGAAATCAGAATGCACGGAGGCTCATTCGAGAAGCCCCGAATGCGCTCGATCAGCTTCAGGCCGGTAAGTCTCGGCATTTCGTTGTCGGTTATCACCAGGTCATACGCAACCCGGCAGAGAGCATGCCAGCCACTTTCCCCGTCGCTTTCGGTATCGGCCCGGAACCCCGCCCGGGTTACGGTTTTGGCCACCAATTCGCGCACGTGGGGATCGTCGTCGATGACCAGAATCTGCCGGACTGAGGACGAGCCTGCATCACTCGATCGGTCCAGCAGTACCGGCCTCCCAGCAGCCACAATACACGCAAGGCCCAAGGGCATCAGGATACCCGCATCCGTTCGCAAATCAGTTCCTGCGGTCGGCTGTGTTTTCATAATCATGCTTGGCTCGAGCGTGTATCCGGCGCTTTCAGGGAAATTACGCCGAAAGTGGGCCGGGCAAAATAAGGTGAAACCCTACCTCCAGGTAACCCACGTGAACACCTTCCCAAGAACCGATGGATTTGGGGCCCCTCGCTCTCGAGGTCGATCGATGCGTCAAAGCGATCGCCCTTCGGCGTTCGATCCCCTAAGTAAGGGCTTAATGATGCGGTTTAGCAACGATATCGGCAGAGTCTCCACGCTTCTGCGGGCTGCTCCCCTGCAGCACGTGGTAACCCTGAAGATGCTGCATTTGCTGGGTTCATCGATGCAGTTCGAGCTGCTCGAGGGACCGGGCGGCTGGGCCCTGATGTCACTCTTTTCGGCGGGCGCCTTCGAGTACGACCGCCAAACGTATCCTGATCGCGAGCTTGTCATCCTTGTAGACGGGACCTCGGGGGCAGCGAAGCTTGAGCTCCTGGGCAACCTGCCCCAGGCCCGGGTCGTTGTTAAGACCTCGGACATTGCCGTTGGGGCGCACCTTAAGACACACCGGTCGGCCCGTGCTGTCCGGTCGTTCCTGTCGTTTACCAATCCTGCGAACGCGACGCCGCAGCCGAAGGTCGCAGGCATCCTGGAGGGAACCGGCCTCCGTCCCGAAGTCGCGCGCATGTTCGCGCAAAACGGCTACATGGACAGCGAATTGAACCGGCATTTTGCGGACGGAGCGAAGTGGTTCGCGATGCAGAGCAACGGGAGGATCTGCTCGGCGGGGTTTGTCTTCCGAAACTTTGAATCTGTTTGGGAGATCGGCGGAATCTATACCGAGCATGAATCCAGGCGGCAGGGATTCGGTCGGGCGATTGTTGCGGCTGCGCTGGGCGAGCTCCTGGGAACCGGGAGAATTCCCCGCTACCAGGTGCGCTCCGACAACGAGCCCTCGATCAATCTTGCGAGGGCAAGCCAGCTCGTCGAATTCCTCCGGATGGACCATCTGCTGGTGGATCCTGTAGGACGGCCCCACTTCTAGATGTGAGCCAAAACAGCGCCACAAGACCGAAATCCACCTGCTCCCAGGAATTGAAGACCTGTTAACCCTGTGAATCCGGAATGCCTCAAAATGCGTAGAAGTCTGTGATCCGCTTATTTCAGGACTCAGAGCGCCCCGGATAAGCATAATTAAAGATAAAGCCGTGCCCGCGGTTCAAACCCCGTCATAACATTGCCTGGTTTATCCCGGCGTGGGCGCTTCTCATTGTGTTGCAGCCCAGTGCGGTCGCCGCGGACGGTGTCGATGGCGTTACTGAGGTGTCGTCAAAGGTGGCCAAGGACTACACTCGGACAAAGCTCGCGGACGGTTCCTTCCAGCCCGAGCTTTATGCCTTCGGAAAGGGAGGCAAATGGGCCGGTGAGGTCAGCGATTCGACGATCGACACGCTGAGTTTCACGGACATTGCGAACGTGATCGCAGTTCCGCTGGCGGCACAAAGGTACCTGCCGGCGAGCGACCCGGGGAAGACAAAGTTACTCATCATGGTTTACTGGGGAACCACAGCGGTGCCAGGAGCCCCGTCTGCGTCCACGACCTATAACAATTTCAGTTCGGCACAGGTAACACTCCAATTTAACCTGAACCCATTGAACAAGGTCCCGGCGGCAATCCAGAACGCGGCTATATCTGATTTCTCTGCGGCCACGCTGATGCTAAACATCGAAAACCGGAGGAACGACCGAACGAATTTTGCCAACGCCTCGATGCTCGGCTGCGACTCGCCGGGCCTAATCGGAACCGAAAAGGGCGATTACATTCGGGGAACGGCGTTTCAGACGGATCGCGACGACCTCTACAGGGAGATCGAGGAGAACCGTTACTTCGTGGTCCTGACGACGTACGATTTCCAGCTCCTCTGGAAGGAAAAGAAACCCAAATTGCTTTGGGAAACCCGCTTCAGGATCAGCGAGCGCCACAACCAATTCGACAAAGCGCTCCCGGTAATGGCGCGGTACGCCTCGCAATGCTTTGGGCATGCCAGCGACGGTTTCGTCAGGACTCGGGTTCCCGAGGGCAATGTGGACGTCAAGGAACCGGCACTAATCGAGTTTCTATCTGAGCCTAAGAAATGACGATTTTCTATATCGGTGTAGCGGTAATTGATTTTCGCTCCCATTTCCATATGTGAGGATGGCCGACCAAGGTGGGTTTTAGGGCGATTCAATTGGCAAAATGATCCCCTTACCCTCTAATTGGAGCATAAAGGAGAAACTTCCATGAACATTCAAAAGGATCGTGTCGGTTTGCCTAGCATCGTGAGTCGTCGCGAGGCCATTTCAGGCATTGTGTTGGCGTTAGGCGGCTTGGCCATCGATTCCAGGGCGGCAGGGGGCATTCCCGAAACAACGATAGAAACACCTGCCACAAAGGAAAATCAGATGCGGACGTCGATACATCAAGACGTGGCATTCAAGGCCAACCCTCAACGGGTTTATGAGGCGCTGTTGGATTCCAAGCAATTCGCTGGTTTTACAGGGAGTTCGGCCGAAATTGACCCGAAGGAAGGCGGCGCTTTTTCACTTTTTGGCGGACGGGTCAGCGGGCGAAACATCGAGTTGGTCCCCAACCTGCGAATCGTGCAGGCGTGGCGACCCGCAAGCTGGGCCCAGGGTATTTACTCGATTGTTAGATTTGAACTCACGCTGAAGGGTTCGGGCACCTCAATCGCCTTCGATCACACAGGTTTTCCAGAAGGGAAGTACGATGGTCTCCTTTCCGGCTGGAATGAGCACTACTGGGGTCCGCTAGCAAAATTCCTGACCTAGGAAAAGCGCCTCAAGGTCTTCGAGGCGGGGCGATTTAACGGGATACCGCTCGGTATCGAATTAGGTGCACTGTGGGGCCGGCGGCCGCTTGGCCGTGCATAAACTCCGAGTGATGCTGAGCTTGGGATACGCCGTGCACTTTTGCGGCGGCAGGTTTACTGCAGGCTAACGGGCAACCCATGTTCAACGTGAAAAAGCCATCCCTCTGCATCCTCGTCGCCCTACTTAGCGCGGCCAGCCTTCCGGCAGCCGATTCTCCGGTCAAGGATTCCATCCCGCCGCCGGCATTGAAAACGGATAAGTTCAAACTCGGAAACTGGGAGGACGACATCGGCTACCGCCAGGCCGTGCGCGTCGGCAACATCCTCTACGTTTCGGGCTCGGTCGGCGCTGGAGACATGCCGGGCGCTATCCGATCGGCTTACGCCGAACTCCGGCAGACTCTCTCCCACTTCGGGCTCAATTCCCAGAACGTCGTTAAGGAGAATGTCTACACCACGAACATTGACGAGTTGAAGGCCAACCTATCCCTGCGGCGCGAATTCTACGGGAAGGATTTCCCCGCCGCCACCTGGGTGCAGGTATCGAGGCTTTACGAACCCGGCGACGTGATCGACGTGGAGCTAGTCGCCGTATTCCCCGGTTGATCCTTGGGCCCCTCGTGTTCGTCCCGGTCGATTCGCGAGGCCTCGGCCGTCGGCGGCCGATTCCCTACTCGCGCGTCAGCTCGTAACCTGAGTCCGCATTGAAGGCGTACGGCCCGGGCTCAAGGCTGGACGTGGTAGTCAGCATGAAGCAGCCCGGCGACACCTGCCGCACATAGGCTGCAACGCGGGTCTCCCCGAATCGCAGGGTATTGGGTGGCCCTCCCGCCTTCAACGCCCTGCGGCTCCCGTCCTTCTGCACCTCGGCCTTGGCAAGCTCGATCGGCGGTCGGCCCTTCGGCTCCGAACCGACAAAGAGCAGCGTTGTGGACGCTCCGCGGGACACGGGGCGAGGGTCCTTGCCGTCAAACTGGAAAAAGATGACGATCTTCTTGTCCTTCTCACGGGAGACGAGGCCGATGCCCTGCCCCAGGAGATCTATCACGTTCAGCGAGAGGTGCAGGTCGGAGTCGGGCTTGATGGTCTCCGTGACGAAGTGCCCCTGGTTCTTGGGGAGCGCGACCCAGCTTCCCTCACGAAGCAGATACGCCCCGTCCTCCTTGGGAGGCGGCGGGTATGGGGGGGCCTCCGTCGCCTCGGGGTTCGGGACCGCCGGCTCAACGGGGGCGGAAAGAAAAACCCCCAAGGGAAACTCGATCTTCCAGGACGGGTCGCCCTCAATCTTTCCCACCAGGGAATTCCCCTCCGGCGAAAGGCGAACCGTCGCAGGGACGCCCGCCTTTAGGAACGGCACGTCAAAATCCTCATCGGGGCGGAAACTGCCGCGCTCGGTGGCCGTAAGGACCAGCGCGCTGCCCGAGGGATCGAAGTTGCCCTTGAATTCACGGTGGACGCCGAGTCGGCCGCGGGAATCGATCTGGGCCAGGACGACTCCGGTCTTGCGGTCGACACTCTCGACATCGAGGCGCGCCACGGTCGTGAAGCCCTGCTCTTCGTGAAACGTGCCGTCAAAGGCAATCCCCGGCCGGAAGATGGCTGCCAGGTGCGACAGCCGTTCAAGGCGCTCGGCCTCTAACCGATGGAGGTCGGCGTCCGTTGCGATCGACAGCTTGTAGATGAAATGCTCGTCCTCTCCCACGAGCGACCCCCGGTCCGCCCCGAGACGGATCTGAAGATTGTCACGCCAGCCAAACACAGACTCCGGAGGGGCCACCTGTACCGCGCCAGCAGAGGCCGCCTCGAGTCGAATCGGGTCGCCTCCGGAGCGCCTGGAGTTCGCGACGATCATGCCGCTGAGGTTCCTTTGCCAGGTCTGGGTCGTGGATTCGATGCGCGCGCCGAGCGTCGCTCCTCGGTCCTCGCGGGTCATGAAGCGGAGCAGGATTGCCTCGGACGCGCCCGAGGAGCGGGCCGTCGCGCTGCCAATAAAGAGGGCCCCCGGACCCGTCGCGCCCATCGCGGACTCATATTCGCGAGCCAGGGACGCCCTCGCTTCCGAGGCCTCCTGGCCGCTTATAAGCTGGAACTGAAATTCATAGTGCCGGCTTTCACCGGAGAGGCCCTTCAGGGGATTCCAGCGCAGCGCCAGCGACCAGGTCTGCGCATCCTCGAGGATGGGGCCGCCGCCCCGGACCGCCTGGTTGGGATGCGACACAAGGGTAAGCGCTTCGGTCTCGAAGCCTTCGGCGGGACCCACGATGCCCTGGAACGACCGGGCTAGCTCCCAACCCCCCTCGTTGCGCAGGAGGGCCTTGACGTCGCCGTCCCGGGACACGTCCACAATCTCCAGGTAGAGCGTCGTTCCCTGCTCAAGTCCGGTCTCCGTCGCCAATCCGCGGAGGATCCTGCCAGGAGCCAACGCCGCCAGGAAAGCGCTCCTGAGGCCCTCGCCATCGCCTGATTGCACGGGCGGTGGGGTTCCGGAAGTCGGGGTCCTCTGCTTGGCGAGCGACTCCACGCCGGCAACAAGCTTCCGAAGTCGGCCTTCGTCCTGCGGATCGCCCGCCACATAGGTCGGGCCCTGGAAGGCCGACCTGGGCTCACCCTGGGGGCCCGGGCCTACAAAACCGCCGGATTCCAGGGTGAGCACCCGCTGGGAGCCCTGGCGATGCACGTCAATTATGCCTTGGAATTCGAACGTGGCTCCCGCAGGGGTGTTGGATGCAAGGATGGTCGCCAGATAGGGGTTCTCGGGGACCGCCGCTTCCGCAGTACGCCCCGCCTCTCCCCTAGAGCCACCTTCGGAAAGAATGCGCCGTGCATCGGATGCCGACCTCGGCGCCGCACCAAACGTCCGGGTAAGGTAGTCCGAGGCGCCGATCGTCGTAAAGAGCGGCTCTAACGTCCTACCCGCCGCCGCGACCGCCATCTGGGTGCCGTCCTCCCCCTTTTTCAGGGTCACAAGGCGCGCCACGGAGAAATGGAGGTGCCCTGATCCCTGCGTCTTATCAAGGAACGCCTCGACGTCGGCCTGTGGGACCGGGGTCTGTTCGCGCCAGACGTATAAAACGGCACCCGCAAGAAGCCCAAGCGCTGCAAGACCTGCGGCAATCTTGGATACGGAAAACCTGGGGTGTGCCGATGTCATCTAGAGGTGCACATCCATTGCCACTCGGCGCCGATTGCGCAACCCCGCGATGACGCGTCCGCCCGCAGCACGGATGCGGCCCCGGCTTTGACGCTTCCCCCTGACCGTGTTCCGTTGTTACGAATGTCGCGGTTGAAAGCGCCAAATCAAACCCTGTGGGCGGGCATTAGCGCTGGGGGTTACTTTGCCGCGGCGGCCGTGTACCTCGGCAACATCGCGGTGCTCGCGGCGCTCAATGGGAGGAATCTGGCCGTCATACTGGCCATGGTGAGTTTTCCCGTGGCATGCGCGGTCATGGGCGGCCTGGTTGTCACCCAGAAGGCGTGGGTCCCTAAATGGTCCCTCGTGGTGGCTGCAGGGTTTTCCGCCATCCACCTGATCGGATTGGTCTACCTCTTCTTTGATGTTCCCGGCTCAACGCCGGTTCCGGCCAGCATTCTCGAGTGGCGCCTGGGCTCGTCGTTTTTCGCCCTTTGGCTATTCATCATGTTTGCCGCGAACAAGCTGGCCGGCAGCGCATCGACTCCAGCCGCGGGACCGTAGCCGCTGCATCCGCGACTCGGGGCGCACTGTTTTCAAACGCGATATCGCAGGGGTGGCCGGGAGCGTGCTTAGTATCCCGCGGTGGCTCCGCACACCCCTAACACAGATTCCGTCGCACGCGCGCTTCGCTGCCTTGCCTACGGCTTGGTTGCGGCGCTTTTTGCCTGGATTGTGTCGCTCTATTATATTCCGGGAGAAGGGTTTACCTACCTTATCGAGTTTGGCGAGCTGAACCATTCCAGGCTTCTGCCGGAGATCAGGGCCGTCAACCACTTCGAGCAGGCCCAATCCATCGGATATGACGGGCAGTGGTACGCGCAGATCGCGGTGCACCCGCGCCTGACGGACCCGGTGCTCAAGGGCGCGGTCGATTTGGTGCACTACCGCGCCCGAAGGATACTCTTCGAATGGACGGCCTGGGTTCTGGGTGGTGGGGATCCGATCAGGATCATGAACGCCTATGCGCTCCAGAACGTGGCGTGTTGGTTCATGCTGGCGGTCCTTCTCCTGCGCTGGTTTCCGCCAGCGTCGTGGGGTAATGGGTTCAGGTGGGCGTCCGTGCTCTTTTCCTTTGGCCTCATTTTCAGCTTGAGGGGAGCCCTCCCGGACGGGCCGTGCCTGCTCGTTGTCGCCCTGGGGATGGCGCTTCTCGAATCGGGTCACTCATGGTGGAGCGCCTTGGTCTTTGGTCTTTCAGGCCTCGGCAAGGATACCAGCATCCTGTGCGGCTCCGCGCTTGGCCCCCCTGCGTCCAGGACATCTCGTGCGCGCATTGCGTACCTTTGCCAGGCCGTCCTGGTCGCCCTTCCACTCACGATCTGGGTGGGTTGCCTGAGGTTATTGCTTGGGCCCGGGGATACCTTGGGGTGGTCCAACTTCTCCTTCCCCGGGCTCGAGGTCGCCCGGAAAATTCTCGGGACGGTCTCCAGCCTCGTTGCCGAGAAGCATCCCCTGGCCTCCGTGCCCATGTTCGACGGCCTCGTCCTCGCCGGCCTCCTGGCCCAGTTTCTCTTTTTTGTGCTGAGGGTCCGCTTGAAGGATCCGTGGTGGCGGCTGGGCGCCAGCTACGCGGTCCTGCTGCTGTTCCTGGGAAAGGCGGTTTGGGAGGACTATCCCTCCGCCGCGTCCCGGGTGCTGCTTCCGATGACGCTCGCATTCAATGTTCGGGTGCCCCGGGGTGGCTGGTGGCCGGCCCTGCTTGTTGCGGGCAACCTCGGGATTCTGGGATCCGTTGACTTCATTGGGTCCAGCCTTCCGGACCGACTCGGGGCGTGCTTTGTGGTGGAGGGTCCGAGCCAGCTGAGGTTCAATGCAAAGGACAACTTCGGCATCACCGCGACCTATGGCCCGGGCAACTGGTGGGGCCCGGAATCGGAGCGGATGCCCGGGAAGCGTGACTGGGATACGTGGCGCTGGACCCGGGGCGACGCAACGATCACAATCCACAATCCGCAGCCCTTCACGGTCCTGGCTGAGCTCACGTTCGGAATGGCCACTTCGGACCCACGTCATGCGGTGGTCACCATGGACGGAAAGATCGCGTGGCAAGCGGCGCTAAAGCCGGCCCAAGACAACCTCGCGACCCTCACGGGAATCGAACTCCCACCCGGTGACACACCCCTTCAATTCCGAACCGACAGGCCTGCCGTCGAAGGCGGCAACGGCGACCACCGGCGATTCGCGTTCAGCGTGAGGGATCTCAAGATTACGCTTGTCGGGAGACGGTAGGCGCGACGCGCATTCACCGGGACCAAGGGCTCGGGCGTTCGCGCCCAAGCTCCGTGCCCACTGATCCGACGGCTCACTGCGAACCCCGCTCCCCCTCCATGTGAAACGTTGAGCGGATGGCATCCGCAGCCGCCCGGGCCCGGTGCTCCTCGACCTGCCAGTTCCTGAGGACCGCGACCTCATCCTTTGGAAGCACCTCGGACTCGCGCTCGAACAGCCGGGTCTCCTGCGGGGTGAGGCCCGTTGCCAGGTCGACCGGATCGGCCCCCGACGCGGGCCTGGGGCCCGGGTTGAGCACGTAGACCTCGTACCGGATGAGCGCCAGTTTGACGAGCTGGTCGGAGCTCACCTCGAATCCCGCATCGCTCAGCGTCACGGCATCCTGCGCCACGGGTCCGTCCGGAGCGTTGCCATACGAATAGATCGCGGTGTTCCACTCCTTGAGCTTCGCAGCTATCTCGGCACCCACCAGGGCGTTTATCTTGGAGTCGAATCCGTCCGTGACCCCCGCGACCGCGGTTATGACCTCCGGCGAGTCGAATTTCCGGCCGGCAACCCGCTGCTCATGCACCATCTTGCGGCTGGCTATGGCCCGCTCGACCAGCAGGTCCTCAAGCGGGGCGCGCTTCCCCTGCGGGATGCTGAGGGCCGAGAGCAGGATGTTGTAGCGCGAAAGGATGCGGCGGCGCTCGAGCTTCCGGAAGAAGGGAGCCCAGACCGGGTCGGCGTCCATCGCCGCGTTGAACTTGTTGATGGTGTCCGCCGATGGCAGCGGCCCGCCTGCGGGGAACATCCGCCGGATGCCCGACCCGGTTCCTCCCTGCAGGATGGCCTCCGCCGCGTTGCGCGCCCGCTCGGCTGCCCGCAGCCGACTTTCCTGCTCCGAGAGGAGCTGGCGGTCGGACGCCGCGCCAAGCCGCTCGTGCGCCAGCTGGCGGCGCAGCTGCACGCCCCAGAATAGGGACCCCGCCAGGGAGACGGACAGGGCCGCAAGAAGCCAACGAAAGGGGTCACGCATGGGAGTTCCGGGTTTCAGGGTTCAATTCGTTCGACTTGGGGGTTCGCGCCTTCGGTTGCACGGTTCTACGGGACCAGCGACCAGACCTTGAGGTTGAGATCCCGCTCGCCGGAAGCCGAGGAAACCCTCATCGCGATCGTCGGGTGTGCCTCAATCCAGCCCTGGACCTGGTCGCGGGTCCAGTTGCGCGCCGGCTGGTTTTCAATCTTCACCACGAGGTCGCCCGGCTTGATTGAGGCTTCCTCCGCAGGGCTGCTCGGGATGATCGCCGCCACGCGCCAGCCCTCGGGGTCGGAGAACATGCTGATGCCGACGCTGCGCTCCGGGGGCGAAGGCAGCGGCCCTTCGGTGTCCGAGCACAGCCACAGCTTGTCCTCCTCCTCATGGAAGACGAGGGAGAACGCGTGCAGGAGTCCGATGCCGATGGTCGGGGCCCCGCCGCTCACCTCAAGGACGGGCTCCACCTGGCGCAGGCCGCCAAGCTCCATCGTGCCCGTAAGCCTGCCGATCTGCTCGTGGCCGACCTCGCCCGCGACGGCGAGCAGGAAGCCGGGGCGCGGCGCAGTCTTCCAGTTGAGCGAACTTGCCGCCTCCGGAGGGAGATGAAGCCTGTCGTTTGCCCCGGTGTCGACCATCAGCTCGAAAGCCTGGCCCTGAAGCTCAACCGCGACAAAGGGCACGCCGGAACGCTCGATAACGGGTAGCTCGGCGCGCACCGGCTGCAGATTCTTCGGCCAATCCGGGCTCAGGGAAAGTTCCTGGCCCGGAAAATTGAGCGCGAAGAACAGGTCGGAGAACAGGGAGTACCCGAGAAGTCCGTCCAGCCCCCGGCTGTCGATCTTCGACTGCAGTTCCAGGGGGACAACCCCGGCTATGACCCCCTCGAACTGCACACCCCCCACCGCGATCGAGTCGAGCAGCACGCGGGGCACCGAAAGGGAGTCGCCCAGGCCGTTGGTCACCTGGGTATCGTCCGAATCCGAGTCGACGCCCCTGGCCTCAACCGCGGCGGCCACCTCCGGCGATATCATCGAGTACGAGCACCCGGTGTCGACCTGCATGCGGAAGGGCCCCTGGCCGTTGATCATGACGCTCACAAACATCCCGTGGCTGCTGACCTCCGCGGGGACGACCGTGCCCTGGCTGATCCGCGTGAAGAGGGGGGCGGATTCGTGCATCTGCGAAGCCCCAAGCCGGCCTGCGCCTACCGCCACGATGCACAGGAGAAGGCGCAGCGGTCGTGCAGTCATCGATGATGGCACCCGGTTCTTGGAGGGGCTACCGACCCCAAGGGGGGCGACGGCCCGAAACGATCGTAAGAGGCACATACGCCGCCCGTAACATCCTTGGTGCGCCCCGATAAGCAAGTTCCGGGGCCAAAGTTGTCCCGGCCGCGAGGACCATCGAACCCCTAGCCCTGGGTTATTTGAAAACCGGGCTCTCGCGGCTGAACCCGTCGTCGATGATCGCCTGCTGCATGGCCTCGATCTCCGAGCGATCGCCATCCGCGGCCATGGCAAAGGCCATGTCGACCGACTCCAGTCGGTCGGCGAACACCAACTCGTCCACCATCGCATCGTGGGCGGCGGGAGCGTTCAGGTTGAAGAAATTCCCTATGCGCCGCCCCGGGTGCTCCTTGAACGACAATGCGGTCAGGCCCTCCTTGGTGTAGAATTCGAGGGGCTGGAAAACGGGAACGCGGTCCTCGTGGACGACGTATTTCTGCATCATCTCAACCGGTAGCCGGGGGATCTGGTTCCTGGGCCTTTCCTTTTCGCGCAGATCCCCGATTGGCGCTGCCGCAGCGGGGGGACTGTAGGCGGGCATCGACGCGGACAGCACGGCCCCGATCCCAGGCGAAACCACCCGCTCCACCGGCGGCGCCGCCGGGGTTGCCGATGTCTCGGCGGGCTTTGGGGCCAAGATGATTGCGGAGGTGTCGGAAGTCTGGCCGACCGACGAGGAGGCGAGGACCGCAAGAACCAGGGGGATCTGGAGCTTCCGTAGCATCACAGATCCTTTGAACAGGGCCCGGAGGGAGTGTTCCCCTAAACCGTCCATACGGGCAATCTAGGCAGATTCCTGCCTCGGGCAAGGAAACCCTCCCGGAACGGCGCCCCGCCTCTAACCGAAATCGAGTTCCGCCTCGGGCGGCGGGTCATCCGGGGGTGCCAGGCACCGGGGTCCCTCGTTTCGGCTGTTGCTCATGTACCGGCTCACGGGGCGGGATGCCATGCGCGAGGCCGCAAGGGGCCGCGTGAGCTCCTTAAGTTCCTCGGGAGGAAGCGGTTGATCCCCAATCCAGCGACGCATGGTCTCCTGGGTCAGGATGACCGGCATGCGGGTGTGCACCGCGGCGACGAGCTCGTTGGGTTCGGTGGTCAGGACGCAGTAGGTCTCAGGCAGCTCGCCCGACGGGGGATCCCAGATCCCCGCAAATGCGAAGGGCTCCTCGTCCAGGAGTGTGAAGAGGTACGGCAGCTTGATCCCGCGGCTTGTCATCCATTCGTAGAACCCGTTGGCCGGTACAAGGCATCGCCTCGTGGCCGTGGCCTTCTTAAATGCCGGAAGCGTGGCCACCGTCTCCGCCCTGGCGTTAGCGATCAGCTTCGGATGCGGGCCGTGTCCGCCAAAGGGTATGAACCCCCACCGCATGGCCCTGACTGTCGGGGCCGCCTCCGCCATGGCGACCACGGGCACCGTCGTGGTAAGCGTCACATTGAAGCGCGGCACCACCCAGTCCGGGATCTCCAGGGGAGCACCGAGGGCGCGCGAGATGGCGTTGATCGCGGCGTCGGTCTTGTGGAGCGTGTAGCGGACACACATCGGGGCGGTGGAGGATAATCGTGGATTGTGCCGACGCACCCACGGTTGCGGTGTTTTCGGCCAGGTCAACGCCAGCGCTGGTGGCGAGAGGCATCCGCGAGGCAAGCCCAGACCCCGGCGATTCCGAGTACCGAGTGCACGGTGCACCGGGTGCGGATACCCATTTGCTATTGCGTTTTATTCAATTATAAATGAATTATTCGTTATGACCACCAAGGAATCCGTCGAGCACTTCCATCTGGTCTTCCTCAAGCATTTTGCGAACGCCATTAGCCCCGGCACAATATGCCTTAAGGGCGGAGTGAACCTACGCCTCTACCAAGGAAGTCCGCGGCTCTCCGAGGACATGGATTTCGACGCAAGGATTGTCGCGAAGGAAACACTGAAGAAGAACGTGAACAAGACGCTCGCGGGCCAACCGCTGCTATCGGAACTGGCTGCTGCCCGGATCACTCTCGGCAAAATCAGCGCTCTCAAGCAGACAGATACCTCCCAACGTTGGAAATTCGAGGTCATAAACGAGGAACAACGGACCCCAACACGGCTGGAATTCTCTCGCCGGACGACGGGGGAACCTTTTGACGACCATACCGTCGAGCCGCCCGCGGCCTCCCTGCTTGGGGCGCACCAGCAGGCGCCCTTTCTTTTCCCACATTACCGTCCCACCTCGGCCTACCGTCAAAAGATCAACGCGCTCGCCACGCGCAAGCACGCCCAGGCGCGCGACGTGTTCGACCTTCAGCTCCTTTCGCCCCACGCTGCCGCCGGCCGCCGCGCGCCGCCCGAATTGATCAAGCAGGCCTTGGACCAGCTTTCCCCAATAACCTTTGCCATGTTCCGGGACCAGGTTGTGCCTTTTCTGCCAACTGACATGGCTGCCTACTACGGAACTTCGGAAACCTGGGGGAGGATCAAAGAACAGGTAAGAGCAGACCTCCTGTCATCCTTGGCCCAAGCCGCGCCATGAATGCAATTCAGCTTTACGGGAAACTCTCGACTCTACGTCAGGTTACAACCCGAACGGCGGCGCAGCTGACAGGCCAGCCGATGTCGACTACCTCCATGGCGTTGAGTCGCCTCGCGGCGGAGGGACTTGTCACGCGCATCAAGCCCGGTTCATGGCTCATCGGGCCCACGGCGAGAAAGGCAGCGGCCCTCGTGGCTGCCGCAGCCCACCCTTACGTGGCCTACTTGTCCGGCTGGTCCGCGTTGCGGCACCACGGCCGCATCCAGCAGATTCCAGAGATTCATTTCGGCGTCACGCTCGGGCGACCCTCCGAGATAAAATTGGCGGGTATCAGCATCCGGCTTCACCACATCAGACCGGAGCTCTTCACCGGTTATGTCTATGCTCCAGCAATGGACGGCCTGGTCGCATCGCCTGAAAAGGCGTTCTTTGATCTAGCCTATTTCTCGGCAATGAATCGCCGCAGCCTGGGTAGCGCGCTGCCCGAGGCCGATCTTAGGGGGTTTCGCTGGAAATTGTTGCACGAGTGGGTCCGCCAAATCCCATCCGCCGGCGTCCGAACCTCGGTCGAACGAAGCATTCGGAAACTGCGCCGACAGCAGGATGCCTCGGAATAACTGGCATGTCGGGGCCCTCTGCTGGGCGACCTCAATCCCGATAGACCGTCGCGGTGGGGCCGACTAGCGCGCGTCAAACGCGCCGCGAAGCTCGGAGCAGAGCCGGTCATGGAGCGCCTGGCGCTTCCTGAACAGCGCGGCACGGGCTTTGTCCGGGACGCACCGGGTCGCCTCATCCAGCGAAACGCTCCGGCTGCAAAGTTCGGCCAGCGCGGCCGTCGAGCCGCGCCCCTTGGAATCACACCATGCGGCCTGGAGGGCTCCCCCGAGCGCCGCGCTCTCGTCCTCGGCCATCGCAACCACGGGAACCCCGAAGATGTCGGCAGCCGACTGACGCCACAGGGCCGAGCGTGCGCCGCCCCCCGTGAGGCGGATTTCCTTCGCCCTGACACCGAGCGCGGCGAGCCTCCGAAGGCCGTAGTTCATGCCGAGCGTCGTCCCCTCGATCGCCGCGCGGGCCAGATGCCCCTGCGAGAGAGTCCGCCGATCGAGGCCGAAATACACCCCCGTGCCCCGGGGCAGGTTCGGCGTACGCTCGCCGTCCAGGTAGGGGAGAAGGGTGAGGCCGTCCGACCCCGCCGGGGCCAAGGCAGCGTTCGTCTCTAGCTCGGAAAGGGACCAGCCGAAAAGCGCCCTCACCTGCTCGGTGACACCCGTCACGTTCATCGTGCACAGCAGCGGAAGCCAGCCCCCGGTCGACGAGCAGAACGCCGCAATCTCCCCGTTCGGGTCCACGACCGCCTTCCGCGAGTAGGCGTAGATCGTCCCGCTCGTGCCGAAGCTCGCCGTCACGGCGCCTGGAACCACGTTGCCGGTGCCGATGGCCCCCATCATGTTGTCGCCACCCCCCGCGCTCACGATCGTTCCCGCCGCAAACCCGTAGCGGCTTGCAATCTCGGGCCGGAGCGTCCCGCAGGGTTCATGCGAGGGCGAGAGCGGCGGCAGGCAGTCGGCGACCCGTCCGTCGACGGCGGCCATGGCGGCCGGGGACCACGCGCGTTTCCTCACGTCCAGGAACGCCGTCCCCGAAGCGTCGCCATACTCCATGAAGTAGTTTCCCGTCAGGTGAAAATTCAGGAAGTCGTGCGGGAGGAGGATATGGCGGAGGAGCCTGAAGTTCGCGGGCTCGTGGCGCTTGAGCCAAAGGACCTTGGGGGCCGTGTAGCCCGGGAGGAACGGGAGGCCGGTCTTCCGGATCACGGCGGAGGCGCCCCCCAGCTTCCGGGTGAGGATTGCGCACTCGGGGGCGGTGCTCGTGTCGCACCAGAGCTTCGCGGGGCGGATCACCTTCCCCTTTTCATCCAGGGGCACGAAGCCGTGCTGCTGGCCGGAGACCCCGATCCCGCGCACCCGCGACCGGTCGACCTTTGACGCGACCTCGCAGATCACCGTGTCCATGGCGGCGACCCACTCCTCGGGATGCGCCTCCATGTGGCCGGGCGGCAGCCCGGAAATCAGGTGGTGGGGGGCGCGCGCCTCCGCCACCACGCGCCCCGTGTCGAGGTCGAGCGCGATCGCCTTTACGCTCTGGGTTCCGCTGTCGACCCCGACATAGAGGCTCATGACGGCCTTAGTATCCGGTCAGGTAGGAGTTGAACAGGTTCTCCAGGTATTCCTGGCGCCCGCTCCTGGGGGAAGGCTCGCCGAGCTTCGTGAGGACAAGCTTCTCCAGCTCCCTGAATCCGACCTTGCCCTTCTCGATCTGCTTGCCGAGGCCCGAGTCATAGCTGGCGTAGCGGTCGGCGAGGAACTGGTCGAGCTTGCCGTCGGCGAGGATCCGCCGCGCTATCTTGAACGCCAGGGCATAGGTGTCCATGCCGCCGATGTGGGCGAAGAAGAGGTCCTCCGGGTCGATCGAGGGACGGCGGAGCTTTGCGTCAAAGTTTAGCCCCCCCTTGCCGAGGCCGCCCGCGCGCAGGATCGAGACCATCGCGAGCGTGATCTCCTTCACGTCGGTGTTGAACTGGTCGGTGTCCCAGCCGAGGAGCGTGTCGCCCGCGTTGGCGTCGATCGAGCCCAGCATCCCCTGCGAGGCGGCAACCTCGATCTCGTGCTGGAAGGAGTGGCCGGCAAGGGTGGCGTGGTTGGTCTCGATGTTGAACTTCAGGTGCTTCTCGAGGCCAAAGGTCCTCAGGAAGGCGATGCCGCTCGCGACGTCGAAGTCGTACTGGTGCTTCGTCGGCTCCTTCGGCTTCGGCTCGATGTAGAACTGGCCCTTGAAGCCGATGCGCTTGGCGTGGTCGACCGCCATGTGGAGGAAGCGGGCCAGGTGCTCCTGCTCGCGCTTCAGGTTGGTGTTGAGGAGCGTCTCGTAGCCCTCGCGGCCGCCCCAGAACGTGTAGCCGTCGCCGCCCAGCTCATGGGTCACCTCCATGGCCTTCTTCACCTGCGCGGCCGCATAGGCGAAGACGTGGGCGTCGGGGTTTGTCGCCGCGCCGCACATGTAGCGCGGGTTCGAGAACAGGTTGGCGGTGCCCCAGAGGAGGCGGACCCCGGTCGCCTTCTGGAGCTGCTTGGCATGGGCCACGATCGCGTCCAGGTTGCGGTTCGACTCGGCGAGGGTCGCACCCTCCGGAGCGATGTCGCGGTCGTGGAAGCACCAGAAGGGCGCCTCGATCTTCACGAAGAACTCGAACGCGGCATCCATCCGGCGCTTGGCGACCGAGATCGCGTCCTTGCCCGATTCCCAGGGCCGCTTGATCGTTCCGGGGCCGAAAGGGTCGCCGCCCACGCCGCGGAAGGAGTGCCAGTAGGCGATCGAGAAGCGCAGGTGCTCCCTCAGGGTCTTTCCGTCAACCACCTCGGCGGGATCGTAGTGCCTGAAAGCCAGGGGGTTCTCGGACTTGGGTCCCTCGAACCGGATATGCGGGACGCTGAAGAATTGGGGTTTCTTTGATTTCGGCATTGCCTTCGAGGATTACCACGACCGCCCCTTGACCGTCGAGATTTCGTTCGCGCAACAAATGGACCGCGGCCCCTTGTCATTGCACCAAAACTTCCCATTTTTGACCGCATGTTTCCCCGCATCCCCACTCTCTGCCTGCTCTTTCTGTCAGCCGCTGCTGCGGCCGCCGCCGCCGAATTCAAGGTCCTCGCCCACTACCCCATACCGGGCGACGTCCGCTACGACTACCTCCGGGTGGACCCCGACGTGCGCCGCCTCTACGTGTCCCATGGCAACAAGGTAGACGTCCTCGACGTCGACACGGGCGCCCTTCTGGGAGAAGTCGCGCCGATGAAGGGGGTCCACGGAATCGCAATCGTCCCCGGTCTGAAGCGCGGGTTCATCACCTCGGGCGGCGACCGGACCGTCGTGATGTTCGACATAACCACGCTCAAGGTCCTGAAGGTCATCACCGGCCTGGGGATGAAGCCCGATGCCCTCGAGTACGATCCCGAGACCCAGAAAGTCTACGTGGCTAACGGCCAGTCCGGCGGGATCACGGTAATCGACCCGGCGTCCGGCGAGGTCACCGCCACGGTGCCGATCGAGGGGAAGCTGGAGGGCGTCGCCTTTGACGGGAGGGGCCGCCTCTTCGTCAACACCGAGGACAAGAGCATGATCCAGGTCGTGGACACCCATACGTTAAAACCCCTGGCCGCGTGGCCGATCGCCCCGGTTGAGGGCGGTACCGGGCTGGCGATCGACCCGGTGGCTCACCGGCTCTTCTCGGCGGGCGGCAATGGCAAGCTGGCCGTCGTCGACAGCGATACCGGCGCCCTGGTAGCCACCCCTGAGATCGGCGAGGATCCCGACGGGGACGCCTTCGACGCCGCCAACGGGTACGTCTTCACCTCCAGTGTGCTCGGGACACTCACGATCCTGCATGAGGACTCGCCCAACGCCTACAGCCTGGTGCAGACCGTGACCACAGCGCGCGGGGCGCGCACGATTGCGCTGGATGCCAAGACCGGGCGCGTGTTCGTGGCCACGGGCAAGTTTGGGGACGCGCCCGCGCCGACCGCGGACAACCCCCATCCCCGGCCCCAGGCCCAGCCGGGCACTTTCGAGGTGCTTGTTGTCGGCCGCCAGGCGCCCTAGGCAGACGGCTTGAAGGCCGTCGCGAAGTACACGGCCAGGAGGATGAACAGGAAGCTCACCGCGTAGTTCCACGTGATGCGCTCCTTGAGGACGACCCAGGCGAACGCGACAAAGACCACGAGCGTGATCGACTCCTGGATGATCTTCAGCTGGTAGCCGCTCAGGTTGTCGGTCATGTAGCCCATCCGGTTCGCCGGCACCTGCAGGCAGTACTCGAAGAAGGCCACGCCCCAGGCCACGAGGATCGCGACAATCATCGGCTTTCCCTCAAGCCACCTGAACTTCAGGTGGCCGTACCAGGCGGCGGTCATGAACACATTGGAGCCGAGAAGGAGAAGCACGACTTTGTACATGGTGGTGCCAATCGAGACCGGGACCCTGGGTTTCGCAAGCGCCCGGGTCGCCGGCCGCCGCTGCGGAAAACCCGAAAATTTTCGAAGAGGATGCTTGATTGCCGCAAATCGCGCCCTATACCTTGCCGACAGTTCTGTCCGCACCTATACTTCCGAATGACAATCAAAGCCTATCTCAAGCCGTCCTGCGGATGGTCCAACGGCGTTCGCGCCGTCCTGCGCAAGTATAGTTTGGACTACCAGGATATCGACATCATCGGTGACCGGTCCAATTACGCTGAGATGGTCCAGAAGTCGGGTCAGCCCCTCTCGCCGTGCGTCGAGATCGACGGGGTCATGCTGGCCGACGTCTCGGGCGAGGAGGTCGAGAACTATCTCCTCTCCAACGATCTTGTGAAGCCGACGGAGAACGCGGCCGGTGTGCCGACAAACGCGGGTTGCTCCGACGAGGAGCACTCCAAAATGGCCACCAAAACGATCCGCTTCTTCTGACGAGAGGTCCTGCTCACCTTCACCAAAGTTCCCGCAGGGCCGGCTCTCAAAACGAACCCCGGCCCCTTTTTTTGCACACACGCCAACACCCTGCACGAAGCCTGCGATAAGGCCCGAAAGCTGCTAAGCACCTACAAACCTCCGTTCTCCAGAAATGCCCACCCCTCCTGACCTCGCCCGCAAGCCCCGGCGCAGGGCCACCGGCCTGCCGAAGAAGCAGGGCCTTTACGACCCGTGGTACGAGCACGACGCCTGCGGCGTCGGTTTCGTGGTGGATATCAAGGGCCGCAAGTCGAACAGCATCCTCAAGCAGGCGATCCAGCTTCTCAAGAACCTCGACCACCGCGGTGCAGCGGGCTCCGAGGCCAACACGGGCGATGGCGCCGGTGTCCTGCTCCAGATTCCCCACCGCTTCCTCAAGGAGGCCTGCAAGAAGGCGAAGATCGACCTGCCCGGCCCGGGCGAATACGGCTGCGGCCTCGTTTTCCTTCCCCGCGACCGCATCAAGCGCAGGCGGCTGGAGGAGCGTTTTGAGAAGATCATCCAGTCGGAGGGCCAGGTCGTCCTCGGCTGGAGGACCGTTCCGGTCGACAACAGCTCCCTCGGGGAGACGGCCCGCTCATGCGAGCCGATGATCCGCCAGATCCTCGTGGGGCGCGGCCCGGCGACGACGGACGCCCTGGCTTTTGAGCGGAAGCTCTACGTGATCCGCAAGAGGGCCTACGGCGACATCCGCACCTCCACGATGGACGGCGCCGAGACCTGGTACATGCCGAGCCTCTCGTACAAGACGATCGTCTACAAGGGCATGCTCCTCACGGGCCAGCTGGAGCAGTACTTCACGGACCTCCAGTCCCCGTCCATGGAGACGGCGCTGGCGCTCGTGCATTCGCGCTTCAGCACAAACACCTTCCCGAGCTGGGACCGGGCGCACCCCTACCGCTACATCGCGCACAACGGCGAGATCAACACGCTCCGGGGCAACATCAACTGGATGCGCGCAAGGGAGGCCCTCTTCGAGTCCGACCTCTTCGGGGACGACATCAAGAGCATCCTGCCGATCGTCAATCCCAACGGGAGCGACTCGTCGATGTTCGACAACACCCTCGAGCTCCTGATCCTCGCGGGCCGCTCGCCCGCGCACGCGATGATGATGATGATCCCGGAGCCCTGGTCCGGCAACGAGCGCATGGACGACGACCGCAAGGCTTTCTACCAGTACCACTCGTGCCTCATGGAGCCGTGGGACGGCCCCGCCTCGATCGCGTTCACGGACGGCGTCCAGATCGGCGCCGTGCTCGACCGAAACGGGCTGCGCCCCTCGCGGTACTATGTCACGAAGGACGGCACCGTGATCATGGCCTCCGAGGCCGGTGTCCTCGACACGCCGCCCGAGAACGTCCTCCAGAAGGGCCGGCTCCAGCCGGGCCGCATGTTCATGGTCGACACGGCCGAGGGACGGATCATCGAGGACGAGGAGATCAAGGGGAAGATCATCTCGGAGCGCCCGTACCGCAAGTGGCTCGACGAGCACCTGGTCCACCTGACCGACCTGCCCGAGGCCCCGGAGCTCCCCCAGCCCGACCACAAGACCCTGCTGCAGAGGCAGATCGCGTTCGGCTACACGAACGAGGACGAGCGGATCATCCTGACGCCCATGGCAAGGGACGGCGTCGAGGCCACGGGCTCTATGGGCAACGACGCGGCCCTGGCCGTCCTCTCGAGCAGGCCGCGGCTCCTGTACGACTACTTCAAGCAGCTCTTTGCCCAGGTCACCAACCCCCCGATCGACTGCATCCGGGAGGAGATCATCATCGGCGCGGAGACGCGCCTGGGTTCCGAGGGCAACCTGCTGAACCCCCAGCCGTCGGCGTGCCGCCGCGTGGAGCTGAAGTGGCCGATCCTGACCAACGAGGAGTTCGCTAAGCTGCGCCGGATGGCGGTTCCGAACCTGACCGTGGGCGTGCTGCCGATCCTCTTCAGGGTGACCCGGGGCGAGAAGGGCCTCGCCAAGTCACTCGAGGAGCTCTGCGCCATGGCGCGCCGGATGATCGAGGAGGACGAGATCAACGTCATCATCCTGAGCGACCGCGGGGTTAACCGCGATTTTGCGCCGGTCCCCGCCCTCCTGGCGGTCTCCGGGCTCCACCACTACCTGATCCGGGAGGGCCTGCGCACCCGCGTGAGCCTCGTTCTCGAGACGGGCGAGGCCCGCGAGGTCCACCACTTCTCGACCCTGATCGGCTACGGCTGCAGCGCCATCAACCCCTATGTCGCGTTCGAGGCGATCGACGACATGATCAAGGAGGGGCTGCTCCCGAAGCTCGACCACAAGACCGCCTGCAAGAACTTCGTGAAGGCCGCCACCAAGGGCGTCATCAAGGTGATGTCGAAGATGGGCATCTCGGCCATCCAGAGCTACCGCGGGGCGCAGGTGTTCGAGGCCCTCGGCCTGAAGCAGGATGTCATCGACCACTATTTCACAGGCACGGCCTCCCGCGTGGGCGGGATAGGCCTGGACGTGATCGCGCAGGAGGTCCTCATGCGCCACCACGACGCCTTCCCGTCGCGCCAGGTGGAGGGCCATGTCCTGCCCTCGGGCGGCCAGTACCAGTGGAGGAAGGACGGCGAGCAGCACCTGTTCACGCCCGAGTCGATCCACAGGCTCCAGAAGGCAGTCCGCACCGGCAGCTTCAAGGTCTTCCAGGAGTACTCGGCGATCGTGAACGACCAGGCGGTGAACGCCTGCACCCTGCGCGGCCTCCTCGAGTTCAAGGTCTCGACCCCCATCCCGATCGGGGAGGTGGAGCCGGTCGAGTCGATCGTGAAGCGCTTCAAGACGGGCGCCATGTCCTACGGCTCCATCAGCAAGGAGGCGCACGAGACGCTCGCGATCGCCATGAATCGCATCGGGGGCAAGAGCAACACCGGCGAGGGAGGCGAGGACCCGGCCCGCTACGTGCTGGAGGCCAACGGCGACTCCAAGAATTCCGCGATCAAGCAGGTGGCCTCCGGCCGCTTCGGCGTCACGAGCGAGTACCTGGTGAACGCGCGCGAGCTCCAGATCAAGATGGCCCAGGGCGCCAAGCCCGGGGAGGGCGGCCAGCTGCCCGGCTCCAAGGTCTATCCGCCGATCGCGCGGACCCGCCTCACGACGGCCGGCGTGGGCCTCATCTCCCCGCCGCCCCACCACGACATCTACTCTATCGAGGACCTGGCGGAGCTGATCCACGACCTGAAGAACGGCAACCGCTTCGCGCGGGTGAGCGTGAAGCTCGTCGCCGAGGTCGGCGTGGGCACGATCGCCGCCGGTGTCGCGAAGGCGCACGCCGACGTGGTGCTCATTAGCGGCTACGACGGCGGCACGGGCGCATCGCCCCAGACGTCGATCATGCACGCGGGACTCCCCTGGGAGCTCGGCCTGGCCGAGACCCACCAGACCCTGGTGCTCAATAACTTGAGGAGCCGCATCGCGGTCGAGACGGACGGCCAGCTCAAGACCGGCCGCGACGTCGTGATCGCCGCCCTCTTGGGCGCCGAGGAGTTCGGGTTCGCGACGGCGCCCCTGGTGGCCACCGGCTGCATCATGATGCGCGTCTGCCACCTGAACACCTGCCCGGCGGGCGTCGCCACGCAGGACCCGCAGCTGCGCGCGCGGTTCACGGGCAAGCCCGAGCACGTCGTCAACTTCATGAAGTTCATCGCGGAGGAGGTCCGTCAGATCATGGCGCAGCTCGGCTTCCGCACGATCGAGGAGATGGTCGGCCACTCCGACCGGCTCGAGGCGAGGAAGGCCGTGACCCACTGGAAGGCCAAGGGCCTGGACTTCAGCAACATCCTCTACCAGCCGGACATGGACGAGAACGTCGGCCGGTTCTGCCAGATCAAGCAGGACCATGGCCTGGACAAGTCCATGGACCTGACGATCCTGCTCAACACCTGCCGGCCCGCGATCGAGCGGGGCGAGAAGGTGTTCGCCGAGATCCCGATCCAGAACGTCCACCGGGTGGTCGGCACGATCACGGGCGGAGAGCTGACGAAGAAGTGGGGCGCCAAGGGCCTGCCCGAGGACACGATCCGGATCCTGTTCAAGGGTTCTGCGGGCCAGAGCTTCGGGGCCTTCATGCCGAGGGGCATGACCTTCTACCTGGAGGGCGACACAAACGACTACCTGGGCAAGGGCCTCTCAGGCGGCAAGATCATCGTCTACCCGTCCTCGAAGGCCACCTTCGTTCCCGAGGATAACGTGATCGTCGGAAACGTCGCCTTCTACGGCGCGACGAGCGGCGAGGCCTACATCCGCGGCATTGCAGGCGAACGGTTTTGCGTGCGCAACAGCGGCGTCACCGCGGTCGTCGAGTCGGTGGGCGACCATGGCTGCGAGTACATGACGGGCGGGCGAGTCGTGATCCTCGGGCCCGCAGGGCGCAATTTCGCGGCGGGCATGTCGGGCGGCATCGCCTACGTGCTCGACGAGGCCGGCACCTTCGCGAAGAGCGTCAACACCCAGATGGTGGGGGTCGAGAAGCTCGAGAACCCCGCGGAGATCGCCGAGGTCCGCGCCCTGGTCGAGAAGCACCTGGCCTACACGAAGAGCGAGCGGGCCAAGCGCGTGCTTGGCGAGTGGGACAAGATGGTCCCGCAATTCGTCAAGGTCCTGCCGAACGACTACAAGCGCATGCTCTCGTGCATCGAGCGCGCCCATGGGCAGGGACTCACCGGCGAGGAGGCCATCATGGCAGCCTTTGAGGAGAATGCCCGCGACCTTTCGCGCGTTGGCGGCAACTAAGGCCCACCCACCCCGAACGCACCTACCACGATGGGAAAACCAACTGGATTTCTAGAATACCTCCGGGAGCTGCCGGCGGACCGCGCCCCGCTTGAGCGCGTGGGCGACTGGAAGGAGTTCCACGAGCACATGGAGGAGGACAAGTTGAAGAAGCAGGGCGCGCGCTGCATGAACTGCGGCGTTCCGTTCTGCCACACGGGCAAGCTGGTGAGCGGGATGGCCTCGGGCTGCCCCGTTAACAACCTGATCCCGGAGTGGAACGACCTGGTCTACCGCGGCCTCTGGCGGGAGGCGCTCGAGCGGCTACACAAGACAAACAACTTCCCCGAGTTCACCGGGCGCGTGTGCCCGGCCCCGTGCGAGGGCTCGTGCGTCCTGGGCATCAACGCCCCGGCCGTCACGATCAAGAACATCGAATGCTCGATCATCGACACGGGCTGGAGCGAGGGCTGGGTCCTGCCCGAGGTTCCCGCGGTCAGGACCGGAAAGAAGGTCGCCGTCATCGGTTCCGGCCCCGCGGGACTCGCCGCCGCCGCACAGCTCAACCTGGCGGGGCACACCGTCACGGTCTTCGAGCGCGCCGACCGCCCCGGCGGGCTTCTCATGTACGGCATACCGAACATGAAGCTCGACAAGAAGGAGGTCGTGCTCCGGCGCATCCGCCTGATGGAGGAGGCCGGGGTCAGGTTCATCTGCAACGCCACCGTGGGCGAGAACGTCGAGCCCCAGATCTTCCTGAAGGAGTTCAACGCAACCGTGATCTGCACCGGCGCGACGCAGCCGCGAAACCTGCCGATCGAGGGCCGGGACCTGGGCGGCGTCCACTTCGCGATGGAGTTCCTGACGGCAAACACCAAGGCGGTGCTCAATGGCGGCAGCGAACACAGCCCCATCCACGCAGGCGGCAAGGACGTGGTCGTGATCGGCGGCGGCGACACCGGAACCGACTGCGTCGGCACGGCCCTGCGCCACGGCTGCAAGAGCCTGGTGCAGATCGAGATCCTGCCCAAGCCCCCCGCGGAGCGCGCGGCCGACAACCCCTGGCCCGAGTGGCCCAAGGTCTACAAGATGGACTACGGCCAGGAGGAGGCCGCGGCGCGGTTCGGCTCGGACCCAAGGGTCTACCTCACGACGGTGAAGAAGTTCACGGGCGACGCCCAGGGGAGGGTCAAGGACCTGACGACCGTCGAGATCAAGTGGGACCGGAACGAGCAGGGCCAGTTTGTCCCGAAGGAGCAGCCGGGCACCGAAAAGGTGCGTCCCGCGCAGCTTGTCCTCCTCGCGATGGGCTTCCTGGGGCCCGAGCAGCCGCTCCTCAAGGAGCTCGGCGTCGCCTGCGACGCGCGCTCGAATGTCAAGGCCGACTACGAGAAGTACTCGACCAGCCTGCCCGGGGTCTTCGCCGCGGGCGACTGCCGGCGCGGCCAGAGCCTGGTCGTGTGGGCGATCAACGAGGGCCGGGGCGCGGCTCGCGAGTGCGACCGCTACCTGATGGGCTCAACGGACCTCCCGTAGCCCCGCTACTCGACCAGGGCCACCTGGTGCGCGACAGGCCCCAGCCGGTCGGCGATCTTGACGGTGTCGCCCAGGCGCCTGCCCAGCAACTGGCGGCCGAGGGGCGATGATGCCGTGACGACCGTCGCCACCCCGTCTCCATCCCGTGCCTCGAGCCCTCCCGACTGCGGTCCCATGAGGAAATGGACCCTGCCTGCATTCGACTCGAGGGTCACCAGGGCACCCGCTGCGATCTCCTCGCCGGGCCCGAATGTCCGCAGCACAAGCGCCTTCCATGCCGCGATCGCGTCCGCGATCTCGGAGGCTATCCGAGCCTGGCCCGCCGCCAGGTAGGCCGCGCTCTGGCTGCGCATGTCGTACTTGTCCTCGGCGCGGCTCTCCTCGTTGGTGGCCTCGTCGCGCGAGCCGAGCGCAGCCTCTGTTTGGAGGGCCAGCTCAGACTCCAGCTGCGCGATGACGGACCGTGTAAGGGCGCTCTTGTCCATTGGGGATCTGTGGTTATACCTCCCTGTCCCCAATGCCGTCAAAGCCGATCCCAGGATCCACCGGGGAGGTCCTCACCTGCCTCCCCTCCCCGTACGTCCCGCACCCGGGGACGGGGCTCCTGTACCTGCCGCGGTTCATAGCCAAGTGCAAGTACGTGAAGGAACACGGAGCCTTGCCCGCCAGCTATGCGAAGAACTTCAAGCGGGGGATGGACCGGTTCCTGTGCATGCACCTGGGGATCGACCCCTCCGAGGTCGAGAGGATCGTGCGCGAGGCCCGGGACGAGGCGGAGATCGAGCGGGGGCTCGAGCGCCTTCTGCCGGGCGACCCAAAGGCCGCGAAGTGGAACCGTGAGCTGGTCCAGAAGGGCATGACGGAGGCCGGGCGGGAATTCCTGAAGGAGGCGCTTACCGCCATGGGGTGCGCGGACCGGGCGGCGGAAATCAAGAGCGTGCCCGACCTGATCGACTTCGACGAGGGGAGGATCGAATGATCAAGGGCCAAAAGGTTGTCTGCATCAATGACACCTTCAACGGGTTCGTGAAGGCGGTTTACAAGGAGCTGCCCGTCAAGGGGAACACCTACACGATCCGCGAGGTGTTCCTAGGCAGGGAGAAGATCGTGAAGGGCGGCGACTCCGCCACCGTGGGGCTCCTGCTCGTGGAGCTCGTGAATCCCCCGGACCCCTTCCACGTCGGGAAACAGGAGCTCGGGTTCTCGTCCGAGCGCTTTGCCCCGCTGGAGGAGCATCCGCCCGAGGAGGCGGAGGTCGGCGCGGAGGTCGGCGCCGGCGTGGAATACGGTTCCTGGGCGAACTGATCCCAAAGGCGGTCAGTCGACCACCCTGACCGTGAGCTCGCAGGTGGCCGAGGGCACGGCCTCGGCGAGCTTGGGGTCGAGCAGGTAGAAACGCAGGGCGCTCCTGCCGGGCTTGAGCGTGTAGAACGAGACCGTGGTCGCCGGCCGCGAGCCCGCCTCCTCGGCGGCCGCCTCGGCCTTCATCGGGCCCATCTGCTCCAGGACCCGGGTGTTGTTGGAGGCGATCTCCCAGAGGAGGCCCGAGCCCGGTGCGGGCCCTGGGAGGACCACCCGGATCGCGGAGACGAGGCCGATTTCCACGTCGGGGGAGGGCCGGTCAACATGCAGGAAAATCGTCCGCGTCGTCTTCGGCTCCCTCACGGGGGCCGTGTCGCACGCGGTCAAGAGGACGAGGGAACCGAGCGTGGCAAAAACCAGGGGTGTGAGTCGGTGTTGCATGATCTAGGGCCTTAGCTCCGACAATGCAGGCCTTCCGACGTGGCGGCGAATCGATTCTAGGTTCTGCCTGACCAGGGCTCCCATGGACTCGCAGGTCCTGTATTCGGGCCTGCCGTAGTACTCGGCAAGCGATTCCCGGAGCTGGTGGATCTTCTCGGCGGGCGAGATGGGGTCGTGCTCCATCTCCGTGAGGAGCCTGCCCAGGCGGCCGGCCGCCAGCTCGGCGCGGTGGAGCAGGAGCGTCTGCTCCTCCCTGAGGTACTGCTTTGCCGTTTCCGGGCGAAGCTGCCGGTCGCAGTACCGCACAAGGGGCGCGTTCTCCTTGAAGAACTGCGGCCGGTAGAAGTTCCGAAGGCCGTTGTAGCTCTGCTGGTCGAAGTCCATGGCCCTCACCCTGAGCTGCATGTCCTCGAAATCGGGCGTCACGACGAAAACGAAGTTGTAGGACCGCATGTCCCCTAGGAGCCGGACAAAGCAGCGCTCGTTGAACTTGACGAGCTCCTTGGCCACGCGGATCGGGGAGAGCTCCGGCCTGTTGAGCCAGTTCTCGATGAAGATGTCGCCGGGTATCCCGGCCACGTGCTCCTCGATGAGCGTGCTCCCGCTTGTCAGGAAATTGAGCCGGTTTGGTGAGAGCAGGTGCTCCAGCTCGAGGCCGTAGACGCGCGAGGCGTCCGCCTTCTTCACGTAGAAGTAGTCCTGGTTGTCGTTGTAGGCGTTGACGATCCGGATCCGGAAGGGGGTCGAGTTTCCGAACGTGCAGAAGTCCACGCGGTCGGCGTAGAGATGCTGCACGACCGACATGTCGCCGTCGACCCTGAGGAGCGCATAGACCTCCTTGAGCGCCTCGTTGAGCGAGCGCATCTCCGCCCCATTGTAGATCACCGTGTCCCAGAGCGTCGGCTTCCCATTGGCGTCCGAAAGCGGGATCACCTCCGTGAAGCCCCTCAGCCGCTCGTAGGTGACGGGAAGGTCCCGATCCCGCTTGTAGGCCCTCAGGTACCCCCGCAGCCCCTCCGTGATCGGGAATGACGGCTTGCGCCGGGTTGGCCGGATATCCGGCTCCCTGGCCGCCATCTTGGCAATGCGGGGCGATTTCAAGGTGCGGACCCGTCGCGAAGCGGGTCCCCATTGGCAGCCAACTCGTGGGCCACCCGGCTGCCGACCCGGTAAGCAGCCTCGAGCGAGGGGATGTAACCCGCATACTCCGCGTGGAGGCTGTTGTTCACGTCCTGGCTCGGCGCCTGCATGCAGTAGTTGCTCGCCGTGCGCAGGAAAAGGACCCTCTTGAAGTCCACCCGCCCCATGCCGGAGAGGCGGCTCAACGCCGCGGCAATGCCCTGGTCCTCCATGTCCGACATCGCCATCTCCCCTTTCCCGTCGGTCCAGAGGCGGGTCCAGTCGCTGGCCCACCGCGTCAGGGCCTTGCCATGCCAGTAGCGGGAGGAGCCGAATGTCTCGCCGCAGAACACAAAAGGGGGCCGCTGGGCGTTCGGAAAGCCCACATACGTCGCGCGGTACTGGCGCATCGCGTCCGTGTCGGGGATCGGGATGTCCCTGGTGAGCGCAAAGGCCCAGTCCACCAGCCTCCGGTTGAGCTCGTAGGCCATCGTCTCGGGCTCCCATCCCTCGCGCGCCGGCCTTTGGTTGGGGACCTCGGAGCCCACGGGAATGATCGCGTACGGCCACGCGGGGTCGCCCTCGCGGGCATCGATCTCGTACGCCACGTCCCCGTCGATCACGTAGTGGGCCCATGCCGCGCTCCCGATCGAGCCCACGGCGGGATTCACGCCGGCGATCCCGTTCACGATCCAGTAGGTCTTCGAGAAATCGAACTTTCCGCTCAGGACGAGCGCCATGATCTGGTTGGACGCACGGACCGTGGTCCCCGAGACGACGCCTATGGTCCCGCTCCCGTCCGCCAGGACCGCGTGGTCGACACCCGGGACCTGGATCGACTGGGACCAGTTCTCCCGCTCCGCCCAGAATTGCAACTCGCCGGGCCTGTCGCCCTTGTCGGCACCGACCTCGAAGGTGACGACAACGGCGACCTTGACGGGAATCGGGTCCCCGAATGCCCCCGCGGCGGCAAGGGGAAGTGCGAGCGAAAGGAATCGCGCGAGACGGATCATAAGCCGTCGGGCGGCGGGGGCGGGGTCACCTTGGGGCCGGCCGGGCCGGCCGGCTCCTTTCCAAGCCTGGGGGTCAGCTGGGTAGCCGCCTCGTCCAGGCGGCCCGAGGCGCCGTTCAAGGCCTCGGACACGATGGCAATGTAGTCGATCACATCCGACCAGTGCCGCTGCTCGATTCCCTCCCTCACTGCGGGGATGGTCTTCGCATCATAGCCGGTGAGGCGGCCCGGGGCATAGAGCATGTGCCGGTACCAGTCCCGGCCGGGCAGTCCACGCGCGCTCGTAAGCGTCTGCTCGACGCCCTGCAGCAGCTCATTCAGGCGAGCGATCTCTGCCGCCGGCAGCCTGAAATCGTTGCCCGCGGCCCGGTCGAACGCTTCGTCGTAGGCCTCGGCGCTCCCCTTGAGCCGAGCGGCGGCCTGCTTGAGCGCGGAAAAATCAAACCTCGGCACGTCGCCTGGGCTCTCCGGCGCGGCGACCGGCTGGTCCGGGTCGGCCGCGAGCTTGAACGCGCCCTGGTCGATCAGCTGCCGGAGCTTCCTCGAATCCTCGCGCTCGGTGTCGGCGAGCTTCTCGATCTCGGCGACATACCGGCCCACGGCGTTCGAGAGACCGGTGAACCTCATCGGCACGATGTCGGCGTCCGCGGACCTCAGGACCACGTGCCCGGCGGTCTGGGCGAGCGCCACCTCGTAGACGAACTTTGGGTCGCCAAACCGCACGAAGTGGTCGAAGGAATCGTAGGTGGAATGGTAGATCCCGGCATCCGAGTCCTCACCCTCGTAGCCGAGGTTGACGGAGGAAATGCCCAGATGCTGGAGAAACGGTGTATAATCCGAGCCCGACCCGAGCGCAGGAAGGGGAAGGTCGCCTCCCGCCTCGGCGGCATCCCTAGAGGCCTCGGCCTCGGCGCCCGCGCTCCCATCAGGGCCGTTGACGCGAATAGCGGCGCGCAGGCGATCCAGGACGCTGACACCGGTCTCGGGGTCAACGATGCCCGCCGCCACCTCGTTGACGAGATGCTCAAAGGAATGGCTGCCTCCAAAGAATAGGAACCCGCGGCCATTGGTGTCGGAATTCACGTAGAGGACTGCCTTTCTCTTGAGCTCGTCGGCATGCGTCTCGGCCCACTCCGTGGATCCAAGGAGGCCGGGCTCCTCGCCGTCCCAGCTCGCGTAGACGAGGGTCCGCTTCGGCTTCCAGCCGCTCTTGGAAAGCGCACCGATGGATTTCGCCTCGGCCATGAGCGCGATGTTGCCAGCCAGCGGGTCCCACGCCCCATAGAACCAGCCGTCGTGGTGGTTGCCCCGGACGACCCACTGGTCCGGGTAGGTCGATCCCTTAATGACGGCGATCACGTCGTAGATGGTCTTTTGGCTCCAGTCGGAGGACACCGCCAGGTGCACCTTCGCCGGGCCGGGTCCGATGTGGTAGGTCAGGGGAAGGGCGCCCCTCCAGTTCTCGGGGGCCACGGGGCCCTCGAGCGCAGCGAGGAGAGGCTTCGCGTCGCCGTAGGAGATCGGGATCACCGGGATCTTGAGGAGGTCCTTGGCTTCGCTGATCTGGAGCCTCTTGGCGTTCTTGGTGGACCCCACCCCGGGCGTCAGGGGATCCCCGGAATACTGGGTGATGTCCGCGACCGACCCCCGCTGGACGCCGTCCTCCGGGCGGTTGCCGCCCTTAGGGTAGACGTCCCCGGCAAAGTAGCCGTCCTCGTGGGGGTCCGAGTAGATGATGCAGCCAATGGCCCCATGCTCCTGGGCGAGCTTGGGCTTCAGCCCCCGCCAGCACGCCCCGTAGCGGACGATGACTATCTTGCCCTTCACGTCGATGCCGCGCCTCTCGAGGTCCGCGTAGTCCTTCCCGGTGCCGAAGTTCACGTAGACCAGGTCGGCCGTCACATCGCCGTCCGCTCCATAGACATTGTACGGGGGCAGGCCGCCGACCGGGTCCTGGGAGGTGCGGTCGCCGGCCACGGCGGGCTCGTTGAGGCGAGCCTTGAAGGCCGTGGGCGAAACGAGCTCCAGCGATTCCGACTTTGGCGTCGGATAGAGGACGTCGAACGCCTCGATGTGCGCGTCCCATCCCCACTCCTTGAACTTCGCGAGCGTGAAGTCCGCGTTCTCCTTGTCGTGGGGCGAGCCCACCTGGTTCGGCTTGGAGCTCATCTGCTCAAGCCATCCGCGCATCTCCGCCCCGTCTATCGCGCCGTCAAACGTGAGCTCGGTCGCCGCCTGGGCCGTAGCCGCCGCGCCCTTGAACCCGGTCAAGGCGTCGGCTCCCGATGCCGAAACCGAGCCGATCGCCGCAACACAAACAACCGCCCTACCGGTCGCTAGGATCGATTTCATGGCAGGAGGAAAGCCGCAGGCCCCTGCGAGGGCAAGCGCCCAAGGGGCGCCACTAATGGTTTGCGCGCGCCCCTGGCGTGGGACAGGTTCCCGGGAGCAGCCGATGAACATGCGCATCCTTGCCGTTATGGCCTCCGCACTGGCGCTCGTCGCGGGATGCTCCGATACGCCGGTCGTAAAGGCGAAGGCCGAGATCCTGGCCGCCGACCGGGCCTTCAACGACAAGAGCGTCAAGGACGGCCCCAGGGCCGCGCTCGCCGCCTACCTCGTGAGCGACGGTAAGATCCTGAGCGAGTCCGCCCAGGGGCCGGAGGGCATCAAGACCCTGTGCAACCAGCTTCCGGACACGGCAAGACTCACCTGGGAATGCTCCTTCGTGGACGCCGACCCCGCGGGGAACATGGGCTACACGTGGGGCCACTACACCCTCACGATCCCGCTCCCGAAATACGGGGCGAAGCCCCTCATCCGGACGGGCACCTACGTGACCGTCTGGAGGCGCCAGCTCTCGGGGGCCTGGAAGGTGGTCCTGGACGGCAGGTCGCCGGACAAGGCGAATTAGCGCGCCGGCGCTACTTCGTGATCACCTCGGAGTCGAAGGGCTTCCCGTCGGTGTCGAAGATCGCGATCCTCATGTCGACGGCGTTCGCGTCGAGCGTCAGGAAGCCGAACCTCGACTCGGCGAAGAGTGCCCCGGGGGCGTTCTTCGCGACCTTCCCCAGGGGCGCCCCCCCTCCGCCGCTCATGAAAAAATGCACCCCGTCACGCGGGTCCATGTGGGCCATGGCATGCTGGTGGCCGCACAGGTAGGCATCGACGCGGCCCTTAAGGAGCGGCCAGAGGCGCTCCTGCATGTACTTCATGTAGATCCCCGCCTTTGCGTTCCGCTCCGGGGCGAAGATCGGGTGGTGGCCGTACACAACCTTCCAGCGGGAGGTGCTTGCCGCGATAGCGCGGTCGAGCCACAGGATCTCGGCCTCCGAGATCTCCGTCGTGTCGATGGCGAAGAACTGAACCGGGCCCGCCGTGAACGTGTAGTAGGGGGCGGGGAACCGCCACGTCGGGCTCCTGTAGGCAAGCTCCGAAGCCGCCCCGTCGTCGGAATACCACTCATGGTTGCCGAGCGACGGGTAGAACGTGATGCCCAGGGGCCCGTAGAGCGTCTCCCACCAGTCCCTCCAGCGCGGGTCGTCGGTTCCCGTCATCCCGGCGGGGTAGAAGTTGTCGCCGAGGGTGATACCCAGGTCGAAAGGATGCGCCCTGCCGAGGGTGACGATCGCCGCGGCCACGTCCCTCTGGCCCTGCGAGCCCGCCCCGAAATCGCCCATTGCGACCACGCGCACGGGCTGGCCCATGGGCTTCACCTGGAAGGCGGACGGAGGCTTCCGCATGAAGGCCGGGAGAGACGCGCCGCGCTCGATCATGAGCCAGCGCTCATCGGCCGCGGCGAGCTCGGCCAGCGCCTTCTCGTCGCCCTCCTGGCGAGCGGCGGCGATCTTGGCGGTCAACACCCGGCGCAGCCTTTTCGCCTCCAGGCGCCTCTCGGTGTCCAGGGCCTGGAGCATCAGGTCAGGGTCGGTGGTCCCCTCGGCGAGCTTCCGGAGCGCCGCGTCGACCCCGGGCTGGTCCGCCCAGAACGCATCGACGGTGATCACGTGGAGGACGAGGCTATCCGTGGCCGGGGTCTCGGCCGGGAGCCTCCCAAGAACAAAGTCCGCGGCTTCCGGCTCGCTTGCCAGGTCCACCATCACCTCCTGCTCAAGCTGCTCCGGCGACAACGCCTTCAGGGACTTGAGCTCTTTCGCGTCCTCGTGGACCCACTTCCGGGCCGCGTCCCCGACTTCGGGCGGAAGCTTCGACGCAAGGGCCTCGATCGGCGTGTCGGCGGGCGCCGCTTGCGGGTCGGCCCGGCTGGACAGGGGCAGGACCGCAAGCCCGCAGGAGATCATGGGAAGGAGAAACCATGGGAACCGCATGCGGGGATGATTGCACTCCCGTCGTGCGATTCCAGCCGGATCTGGGGCAAAGACCATCCCCACGGGTTAAGTTTTCGAGACGGGGAACCCGCCTTCAGTAGTCGTCCATCACGACAAACATGATCCACCCGGACATCGTGGTCACAAGCGTTATGCCCGCGATGCCGTAGACCATGGTGACCGTGCCCGGCATGGTCTTCATGATGATGGCAATCGCGAGGTCGACGCCCCCGACGAGGATCACAAAGTCGCGGAGCCTGCGCGACTTCCGCTTTCTCCAATTCTTGATCCTGCCCCACCCGGAGCGTTCCTCGGCAACCCGGTTCTCAAGGAGGATGCCGGGCACGCTGATCACGTCTTCGTCGTCCGAGGCCGCCGGCGGATCAAGCGGGGTGATCTCCTTCGGCTTGAAGACCGGCGAAAGCGCCTGGCCGGGCGCGGGCAAGGAAGGGGGCTCCGGGGGCAAACCCTTCTTCCTTCGCCTCGCCGCCTTCTCCTCGGCTATCTGGTTCTGCCTGTGGATCAGCTGGACGCTCAAAGCCGAGCCGTCGCCGGGCAGGGCACGCTCCTCCGTCGGGACGATCTCCTTCGGCTTGAGCTTCAAGTGGCTCGTGTCCGGCTTCTCGAATTCCATGGGGCTAATAGTTGTCCATCACGCCATAGATGATCCAGGCGAGCATGGCGGTGAGCGTGCCGATCGCCGCCTGCGCGAGGGCAATCACCCGGAGGTCCTTGCGAAAGATGAGCGAGAGGACGAGATCAGCCGCCAGGGCCGCACCCACGAGCAGGAGGAAGTCGCGGGTCCTCCTTGAACGCCTCCGCTTGGGCATCGCGATCAGCTCGGACCTTGGGTCCTGCGCGGCGCGGAGGTTCTGGTGCAGCATGTCATGGATCCGGATGGCCTCCGGGTCCTCCGGCGGCGGGGGCTCTTCCACCTTTGGGAGCGCCGCGGCCTTCGCCTCCGCGATTTTATTCTGATGGTGGGCAAGCGAAACGCTGAACGCGGTCCCGTCGCCCGGAAGCGAGCGCTCCTCGGTGGGCAGGGGCTCGTTCGGCCTGAGCTTCAGGCGCCGGACAGGGGGCTTTTCGTCCATAAGCGGAACCCCCCGATAGGAGCATTCCCAGACGCCGAACGCAAACGCTACCGGCAGACCGCCTGGAGGAATCGGCCGACCGAATAGGTCGTCAACTGGCCCGACGGGCCGCTCAGGTTGAACTCAAGCGCATGGGTGGCCCACGGCATCGACACCAGGAGATTGGGGACGCCCGCCTCCGAAAGCTTCGCCGCCAGCCTCACGCTCTGGCGCTGCCAGACGAGCGTGTCGATCGTCCCGTGGATCAGGAGCGTCGGGGGCGACTTGGGGCCCACCAGGAGGTAGGCGCTCGCGCTGTCATAAGCTGGTCCGGCCGAGTCGGGGGTTCCCCCGAGAAACCGGCGGAGGAGCTGGAGCGAGTTGAGCACATCGTCCGGTCGGCCCCACTTCCAGGCAAAGCGCATGTCGGCGGGGGCATAGAGCGCGATTACGCCGCGGATCGCCGGGTCGCCAAGGAAGTAGGCGCTTGCCTCGGCGATCTGGCCCCCGGCAGAGCGACCCATGATGACCAGGCGGGAAGGGTCGATGCCCCAGTCGGAGGCGTGCGCCTTTACGAAGGCAACCGCTTTGGCGACGTCCTCCCGTTGCGCCGGCCAGAGGGCGGCCGGGGCGAGGCGGTAGGAGATGTCGGCGACCGCGTAGCCGCTCCGTGCGAGCCAGTCGTTGAATTGCGGTATCTGGCCGCGTTCGCCGTCGTCCCAGCCCCCGCCATGGATCACGATCACGCACGGAGCGGCTGGTCGGCCCACCGCCGGATAGAAGTCGAGCTTGAGCGGATCGGAATACGCCCAGGTGCTGTGGGGCGCCGGGGCTGGCCACCCCCGGAACAGTCCCCCAAAGCTGAAGGCACGCGGATGGGACACCCCCGGACCGAATTGCCGGTCGAAGCGCTCCGGGAGACGCCGCCCGATAAGCCACGCCTGGACGCAGGGTTGGAGCAGGAGGGCCACGGCGACCGCGCAGGTCCAACAGGTGATGCTCGAGAGCACGTCCGGCCCGCGCGCGGTGCGCCATGCGAGCACGCCTATGGCAACCGGAACCGCGGCGATGAAGTACCCGAACTGCCCGGCGAGGACGGCGAGCCTCCAGTCGAGCCAGTCCGGCGAACGCGCGACCGTCAGGAGCCCAAAAGCCGCAAGGGCTAGGGCCAGCGAAAGGAGCACCCAGCGCATCATCCCTTCCCGCCCTGGGCGCACACCCGGCGGTAAAGCTCCTCGTAGCGCGGGACGATCGCGGCCGCGGAAAAGCACTCACGGGCCCGAAGCCTTGCGGCGGCCCCGAGGGACACCCGGAGCCCGGGGTCCTTGATCAGCGACTCCACGGCGCGCGCCAAGCCGTCGGTGTCCCCGTGCGGGACCAGGAGGCCCGAGCGGCCCGATTCCACGACCTCCGGGATGCCGCCCACGGCCGTCGCAACGCTTGGACACGAAAAGCACATGGCCTCGAGGATGCTCAGGCAGAAGCTTTCCACATCCGACGTGAACAGGCCCAAATCTGCAGCCTGAAGGTAGTCCTCGATCTCGCTCACCTGCTCCCGGACAATCACCCTGTCGGTCAGGCCCAGCCGCTCCACCTCGCTCTTGAAGGGGCTGAAGTCGGCCCCGGCGAGAATCACGAGCCTGAAGGATTTCCTCGGCCGGATGCGGGCCGCGCATTCCAGGAGGACGTCGATTCGCTTTAGGGGCCTCAGGTTCGAGGCGTGGAGCACCATCGCCTCGCCCTCGCGCATCCCGAGCTCGGCCCGCACCTCCTGGCGGGACCGCTTGGCTGGGCGCGGCTCAAAGAAGTTGTGGATCACCTCGATCGGACGCTCGATGGCCAAGTGCGAGATCGTCTCGCCCTTGAGGTATTCGGAGACCGTCGTCACGGCATCCGAGCTCTCCAGGGCGTGCCGGATCGCCGGACCGTACCCGGCGTCGCGCCCGAGGAGCGTCGTGTCCGTTCCGTGGAGGGTCGTCACGATCCCGGGCGCGGTGCCGGCCGGCAGCATCGAGCGGGCGAGGATGGCGGCCGTCGCATGGGGAACAGCGTAGTGGACGTGCAGGACGTCCAGATTGAAGTCGCGGCTCACCTCGGCCATCTTCACAGAAAGCGGCAGGGTGTAGTCCGGGTACTTGAATAGCCCGTAGTCGTTGATCACGACCGGGTGGTAGAAGATTCCCGGCGAGCCCCACGGCAGGCGGAACGGCCGCTCGTAGCTGATGAAGTGGGCCTCGTGACCCCTGCGCGCCAGCTCCTCGCCGAGCGCCGACGCGAGGATGCCGCTGCCACCGACGGAGGGATAGCACGTGATGCCTATCCGTAGGGGGCGTCCGGTCGGCATGTCAGAATTGGCGGGCCGATCGGACAAGGGCGTCCAGCGAGGCGAACACAAGGGCGTCGTTGGGATAGAGCCCCTGCGCATAGGAGACGCCCGCCTTCAGCCCGCTCACGCGGGCGCGGGCAAGCTGGAGCTCGACATAGTTGCGCGTGGCAAGCTGTGAGGCGTGGGCCCCCATCGCGGCCGCCCACGCAGCCACGATCTTGGGATCAGAGACGTCGATGAGCACGGGGAGCGACCCTGCCGGCTCGGCCTCCTGGCTGACCGCATAGTAAAGCAGGGGGCCAATCGCATGGGCAGGGAGCGCGCGCAGCTTCGCGATGCCGCCGTAGCGAGCGAGCCGGGCCGCATCCCTGACTATCCGTCCCAGACGCGGATGGTCCGGGTGCTGGTTCTCGACCAGCGTCGGCGCAAGAACGATGGACGGCCGAAGCCTCCGTATTATGGCCGCAAGCCTCAGGGCGTGGGCGGGTTTGGCCTCGAGCTGGGCGTCGCCGTCAAGCTTAACGAACTCGAGCGTCGCGCCGAGGTGGCCGGCGCCCTTCCGCGCCTCGGCCGAGCGCACGGCAGGCGTGCCGCGCGAGGCGGACTCCCCCCGGGAGCAGACGACCAGGTGGGCGGCGCGCCCGGCGCGCGTCGCGGCGGCGATCACGGCCCCGCATCCGAACTCGATGTCGTCGGGATGCGCGCCAAAGGCCAGCAGGGGGCCGGGATCACGCTCGGGGTTCGCAGTAGGCTTCATCGGATCGGTCGATGGGGTCCCGGCTCAAAAAGGTGATCTCCGGCGCGTCATCGCGCCTGAGGTAGGAATGCTCGCCGGCGCCCGCGATGTAGTGCGTGCAGTGGACGACGGACTGCATCCAGCGCAGGCGGGAATCTCGCGTCGGGCTGACCTGTGATTTGTCGAAGGGCACGGGAGGCAATGTTACGAATGAATCCCCGCCTTCGTGCAGTTGCAACGCGCCATCGACGAATCGGGCTCGCACCGTCTCGCCCTGGTACGGGACGTCCACGTAAAAATCCGAGACGTCGCAGGCCGCCCTCCTGAATCCGGGGTCAGCGGAACGCACGACCCGGACTCCTTCCAGCAGGCCCATCCTTTCATACATCTCCAGGCAGAAGTCGGCGACCCGTGCGGCGCGGACCTGCCTGAACGCGTCGACCCAGGCGGCGTCCACGTAGGCGGGGAGCTGGCGGGCCGTGTTGTCGCGCCATCCCGCGGGCACGCGCTTTGCGCAGAGGGGCGAGAACTTTCGCTGGAGCTTGTTCTCGAACGTGAAGTTGATGGTGTGGGCGTCGCCCGTCTTGCGGTGGCGGAGCGTCGTCTGCGTTTCCCTCGGGTCGTGGTCGCTGTCGTGGAGAAAGAAGACGATCTCACCCCCGAGTTCCTCGCGGAGGCGTCGGGCGGTGAAAATCTTGGCCGCAAGGAAACGCCTGGGGAAGAACCCGCAGGGTTGCTGGCCAAAGCAGATTACGGGGCTCGTCATGGCACCGGGGACCGCTTTGCCCCCCACAGGCCGAGCACGGCTTCGAGAACGAGGCTTAGGAGGATGCAGGCCGCGCAGCCGATCATGTTGTACCAGAGATAGGAGATGCTGAGCGTGGAATAGAGGACGAAAACCAAGGCCTGGGAGAAAAGCGCGGCCCAGAATACCGCCGTTCCCCCCACCCGCTTCAAAAAGAAGGCCACCAGAAAGAGCCCGAGCACGACGCCGTAGAAGATCGAGCCCAGGATGTTCACGGCCTGGATCAGGTTCTCGGCAAGGTTGGCGAAGAGGGCGAAGCAGATGGCCACCAGGCCCCAGAACGCGGTGAAGACCTTTGAGGCGACGACATAGTGCGCGTCAGAGGCCTCGCGCCTCACAATGTGGCGGTATACGTCGACGGTCGTCGTGGAGCCGAGCGCGTTCAGTTCACCGGACTTGGACGAGAGAGCCGCGGCGAAGAACGCGGTCACCAGGAGACCGATCAGGCCGTGCGGCAGGTGGTCCAGGATAAAGGTGATGAAGACGTAGTCGGAGTCGTTGGCCTTTGTGCCAGGGGTCGCAGCGTCCAGCGCCGCCCGTGTCTCTGCCCTCACGGCCTCCACCCTCCCCTGCGCCCTCAAGGCCGCCCGCCTCGCGGCGGCTTCGCCCAGGGCGTCACCCGCGTGCCTGGCCCTGAGCCAGGCATCTATCTGGTCATGCTCGGCGGCGTGCGCCAGAGTGAAGGCGCTATCCAGTGACCGCAGCTTTCCATCCTTGTCGCGCCCGGCCTGGAGGCTCCACGCCGCCTTGTTGAAAAACACGGGCGGGCGCTCAAACTGGTAGAAGACGAAAATCAGCACCCCGAGCAGGAGGATGAAAAACTGCATTGGGATCTTGAACACGGCGTTGAACATGAGCCCGAGCCGGCTCTCGCGCATCGAGGCACCCGACAGGTACCGCTGCACCTGCGACTGGTCGGTGCCGAAGTACGAGAGGGCAAGGAACATGCCACCGAGCGTGCCGGACCAGAACGTGTACCGCCTGTCCGGGTTCATCGAGAAGTCGACGGCCTCGAGCTTGTGGAATCCCCCCGCGAGCGTCAGCGCGTCGCCAAAGGAGAGCCCCGCGGGCAGCCGGGCCAACACCACGAAGAAGGCCGCGACCATGCCGGCGAAGATGACCCCTATCTGGTATTTCTGGGTGAGGTTCACGGCGTCGCAGCCGCCCGCGACCGTGTAGATGACGACAAGCAGCCCGCTGCACACGATCGTGGCGTCCAGGCGCCAGCCCATGACCGTTGAGAGCACGATCGCCGGGGCGTAGATCGTGATGCCGGCCCCGAGTCCCCGCTGCAGCAGGAATAGCCCCGCGCCCAGGAGTCGCGTCTTGGGATCGAATCGGTGCCCCAGGTACTCGTAGGCCGTGTAGACCTTGAGCTTCCGGTAGATCGGCAGGAAGACGACCGCTATGACGACCAGGGCCAGGGGCGCCCCGAAATAGTTCTGGACGAACCCTAGCCCGCTCTCGTAGCCCTGGCCGGGCGTTGACAGGAACGTGATGGCGCTCGCCTGGGTCGCCATGACCGAGAGCCCGATCGTGAGCCAGCCCGTCTCGCCGGAACCCTTCAGGTAGCCGTGCAGGTCCCGCTTGCCCCGGGTATTCCAGACCGCAAAGGCCGCGATGCCGATCATCGAGCCGACCAGGATCACGTAGTCCAGCGCGTTCACGAGAACAGCCGCGAGAGGAGCGTGAGGAGAACCACCCAGATGACGAACACCCCCATCACCAGCCCGTAGACGCCGCCCCAGCGCTTCGGCCACGGCAGCCCGGTGGAGGTGTCGTCCGCGGGATCCTTCATTTCCCCAGTGAAACCAAGTTGGCGAAGAGCCGGTAGGCGCCGGGAACCCCCGCAGGGAGCTGCCTGAAGAAGGAGAGGCCCGTGTAGACGAAAATGCCACGTCCGTAGTGGGCGACCAAGAGCCCGCCCTTCAAGGGGGGCTCGCCAAGGTCACTGAGCGCCACCAGCGCGGTCAGGTGCTCGGCGTCCCATTCGCTCGCGAAGTCGAGCCCGCGCTCCTGGACCCATCCGTCAAAGTCGGCGGGCCCTATGCGGTTTGGCCCGCTGAAGGCCGGGTGGTCGGGGACAAGAAGCGTGACCGGCGCCTTCTCGTCGGTCACGCGGAAGCGCGGAAGGTCGCGAGAGAGCTTCATCGGATAGGGCGCAAGTTGGTCCGTCTGGAGACCGCCCGGGGTGTTGTATTGCTCGACCACCGTTCCGCCGGCCTCGACGTAGGCGAAGAGGTCCTTCAGGTGCGCAGGAAGGCCCGTCCTCGTGTTGAACGCACGCACGCCGATCACGACGGCGTCCAGCCCCTTCAGCTTCTCCGAAGTCAGGTCGGCATCGTCCAATGGCACGACCTGGTAGCCCATCTCCGCGAGGCTCGCCGCCGTGCTGTCGCCGGCACCGGGGAGGTAACCCACCGTGTGCCCCCGGATCGCCAGCTCAAGGCTCACGGCCTTCAGGCGGGCCGGCGGCTGGAGCAGCTGCGCAGGAATGTGGCTGTAGGTGATCTCAAGGCGGCTGGTCCCGTACTCCACGCCGCCTATCTCGGCCTCCGCTTGAATCGAGCCGCTGGCGGGTCCCGCCGGCGGGGTCACCTCGAACGTGACCTCTGCCTTGTCCCCCACCTTGGGAAGCTTGAATGCCTGGCGTGCGGGTGAGACCCGCCAGCCGTCCGGTACGTGCAGCCTCAGGGTACCCGCGGAGCCGGCCCTTGAGGTGACGACCTCGACAGAGACCTTCCGTCCCGAACCGGGAGTCAAGAGGACCACCGATTGCGAGAAGCCCAGGGAAACCGGTGGAATGACTCTGGGCGCCCGTCGAACAGGCGCCTTTCCGGGCCCCATAGCCTCGAACACAGCCTCATGCGCGACCACAAGCGTCTGCCCGCCCACCAAAAACACGTCCTCCACGGGTATTGCCGGGGCGCTCTCGGGCCTCCCAATGAGGGAGGCATCGTCGACACGGAACATCCCGGGCGTTCCTTCCTCCCTGAGCCAGTAGGGCTGGGTGAGCGGTGTGCCCGCGGGAAGCGTTCGGCTGGCGTCCACGGACGCGGTCACATTGGCCCCGAGAGGGCCCGGTCCCGTCGCCTTTCGTCCCATGCCGGGATACCGGACGGCGACCCACTCCACGGGCACGGCCGACCTTACGAGGGCCGTGTGGTGGAGCCCCACGGCCTCACCCGGCACGATCGCAGGTTGGTCCACCGTAGTGTCAACCGACAGCCCGAGGCATTCCTGGAGGACGCGGTCGAGCAGGCGGCGTTTCTCATCGATGACCGGGTCCGCCGGGAGGCCGGAAAGCTTCCCCTTAAGGACCAAGAGCGCCGGGACGCTCGCCGAGGGGTCGGCCGGGTTGAAGTGGTCAAGTGCCTCGCCGGCAAGCCGGCCTATCTCGGCTCCCCCGGGGACCCTTCCCCAAGACGTATCTACGCCTTCCATAATGTCGGCGGAAGCGGGCTCCCCGGCGAGCACCTTGAAGGACTCCGTGTGCGGCCCGGTTCCCGCTGCCGCCACCGAGAAGTTCGCAAACCCCTGGGTCCGGTGCATCGAGCGGCTCTTCGCTGCAAGCGCCGCGAAGGACGCGCCCGAGACCGGGTCGTCGCCGTCGATCCCCATGTGGATCATGGACGACGCTGCGTCGCCGGGGGCGGTGCGGCCCGGACCCCACCACCCGTTCCAGAGTATCCGCTTCGGCTGCCAGGGCGTGAGTTCGCGGAGCTGCTCCGGGAACGCCTTGGGGTCGCCGGCAAGACCGAAGGCTTCAACAGCCAGGTCGGAGGAGGCGGTGTGGTGGCCATGCGTCCCGCCGGGCTCGGGCGGGAAGCGCGTGATGACGATGTCGGGCCGGAACGAACGGATGACGCGCACGATGTCGGAGAGCACCTGCTGGTGGTCCCACTTTGTCAGGGTCTGCCGGTAGTCCTTCGAGTACCCGAAATCCCGGGCGCGGCTGAAGAACTGGCGCCCGCCATCGATCTTCCGAGCCGCGAGGAGCTCCTGCGTCCGGATCACCCCCAGGAGGTCGCCAAACTCCGGCCCGAGGAGGTTCTGTCCCCCGTCGCCGCGCGTGAGCGATAGGTATCCGGTCCGGTAGCCGCGCCCCCGCGCCAGGTAGGCGATCAGCATCGTGTTCTCGTCGTCCGGGTGTGCCGCGACATAGAGCACGGTCCCGTACACGCCGAACTCGCGCAGCTCCTCCTTGATGGCGGCGGTCGCCGGCGGTGCCTTCTCACTGTCCGGGGGACCGGCCGCGGGCAGCCGGGCGCAGAGGAGGAACGCGAGGGCGGCCCCGGCGAGCGCGCGGCTCGACGGGGTTCGCTGACCTCGGTCGGCGATGGGGCAGCCGCTTCTCGTCACTTCAGGCTGGCGATCAGCGCCTCGTTCAAGCGGAGGTATTCGTCCTTTTCCGGCCCGGTAGTCTTGGATGCGAGCTCGATCGAATGCCTTGCGGCTGCCTCGGCCCCCGCCTTGTCGCCCTGCCGGGCGAGAATCCGCGCCTTCTGGTAGATCAGGTAGAAGGCGTCGGGCTGCTCCGCGATCGCGGCATCGATCCATTCCGCGGCCTTTCTTAGGTCAAGGCCGTTGTCCAGGTAGAATATGGCGGCATTGAAGTACGGCCTCTTGCCCGGGGCCGCCATCGCGGCCTCGATCTTCGGCACGAGGACGCCGACGATGTCCGTATCGATCTTGACGGGGACTTTCGTGTGCTCCCAGGCAAGGTCGAGTGTGGCAGAGCCTCCATGGAAGTCGTTGAATTCGATCGTGAAGGTCTCAACCGGTTCCTCGAGGGCAACCGGCTTTGCGGTGACTCTGAGGACGTCGTTCTTCGGGTCGTAGGCGTAGGCACCCCACTGGCCACTGACCTTCTGGAAGATTATGGTCCATAGCTCCTTGCCCGGTATCGTGAATAGCTCATAGGCACCGGCGCCCAAGGGGGAGCCCTCCACGGTAACCGGGTTGCTGAAGGAGATGCGCGTCGCGCTGTTTGCGCCGGTCCTCCACACATCGCCATACGGATTGATTCCGCCGAGCATCACGCGTCCCCGCGCGCTCGGGCGCGAGTAGACCACCTCGACAGAGGTGACGCCTATCGTCTGCTTGAGCGTCGCCGGGGGGCTGGCCTGCGGGAAGGGGACCTGGGGGGTGGGAGCCTTGAGCGCGACGGAGAACTGGGTCTTCTCCCACCGGATCTTAAGTACCCCTCCTCCCGAATCGTCCTTGTCCACGGAGATCGTGAGCTGGTCCACCGGGGTGTCCAGGGCCTCCTTCTTCATCTCAACCCGCGTCAGGTCGTGGGTCTCGTCGACCGGCACGCCCCATTTTCCGACGTTCGTGCTGATCGCAAGCTTCGAGGGGCCGTTCAGCGAGGGGATCGTGTAGAGCGTGTATACGCCTGCGGGGACCAGCGATTCCCCGACGATGATCGGCTTCTGCGTGATGAAGGTGGTGGCCTCATCCGCACCTAGGCGGTCGGGGACATCCCATTTGACCAGGCCTCCCCAGATAACGCGCGGCTCGCCGGTCTTGGGGTCCTTCGTGTAGGGGCGCCCGTAGATCACGGTCACGCGGTTTCCGTCCTGCCGGGTGCCGAGCACCGTGCTAATGGTCTCATGCGGGCTCTTGCGGTTCTGCTGGGCCAGGAGCGGCATGGCCGCCAGGGCTCCGACGATCATGACAAGGGTTAGTCTGAGGTATCTCATGGGTGTCTCCTGCAACTGGTTATCGGGTTGTCCCGTCTTGGGGGTTGCCAGCAATTTAAGTAGTGTAAAAGCCGTGTTTCGGCAAGTGTGGCACCGTGATCCGGGCAAAAATCCCACCATGCCACAGCGCGACTACATCCTGAGGCTCATGGAGCAGGCGATGCAGGTCATTGCGCGCATCGCTTTCCAGCGCGAGATGGGGCAGCCGGGCCTTGCGGTCCAGTCCGTCATAGACGGACTTGAGAAACTCTTCGGCTTGAATGTCTCCGAGCTCGGCTCGCTCGACACGGAAGAGCTCTTTGCCCAACTGACGAGGGAGGAGCAGCCCGAGAACGCGCGCGACAAGTGCCTGATCTTTGCGGCGCTCAACAACCAGGCGGGGCTGGCCTACGAGGAGAAGGACCTGCCCGCCCTCGCCCAGCCCGCGTTTCACCTGGCCCTCGTCTTCACGCTCAGGGCCCTGACGGGCTTCCCCCGGCAGGGCCTGCCCGAATTCACGCCGAAGGTGGGGGACCTGCTGTTCAGGCTCGAGGGATTCGAGCTGCCCCAGACGACACTCGACCTGCTCGGCGCCTACCGGGCGACCTTGGCCACCGCCTAGTCGGCTGGCACGGCTTATTTTCGGTCGAGAAGCCCCCGGCTCCTGAGCCAGTTCTCGGCGCGCGCCGGCCACGAAGTGACCGTGTTTCCGTCCGGCCTCAGGCCGTAGCCATGGCCGCCCTTGGGATATACATGCAGTTCGAACGGCACCTTCGCCTCCTTGAGCGCCCCGGCGTAGGCTAGGACATTCTCCACGTGGATCGGGTCGTCCACGGCCATCACCATGAAGGAGGGGGGCGTGGCGGCGCTGACGGCTACCTCGGGTGCCAGCGTGTGGAGGTCGTTGTCCGGCACCAGGTAGGCGGGATAGATGAGCAGCTGGAAATCCGGGCCGCAGCTCACATCGTCGGAACCATCGACCCTTGGGTACGTCCGCTCGGCAGCCTTCGACGAAAGCACCGCACAGAGGTTGCCGCCCGCCGAGAACCCCATCACCCCGATTCGTTTTGGGTCGATGCGCCACTCGGAGGCATGGGCCCGGACGATCCCGACGGCGCGCTGCGCGTCCTGGAGCGGCGCCGCATAGGGGGCCAGCCCCTCGCGCCTCGGGACCCGGTACTTGACCAGCACGGCGGTCACGCCGATCGAGTTTAGCCATTCGCACGCCTCCGTGCCCTCGAGGTCAAAGGCCAGGATATAGTATCCCCCGCCCGGAAACACGACGACGGTGGTACCCGTGTCCTTTTCCGGTGCGGGCTTGTAGACCGCAAGCGTCGGGTCAGAGACATTGCTCAGGATCGCAATGGGACGGCCCGCCTTAAGGTAGTCTGCGGGGGTAGTCGTCTCCGCCTTCTTCGGGGCGCCAGCCTTCTCCCCCGGGGCGTCACCCGGCCAGAGGCGCCCGGGCACGGGCTGCGCGCCGGCGCAGACAGCGGATAAGAGCATCGCGCATGCGAAGACAAAATGGGTGGAGCTCATGGAGGTCTATTTCCGGTCGAGAATTCCGAGGCTTTTCATCCAGTCCCGGGCGCGCGCCGGCCACGTCGTCACGAAGTCCTTGGTGGGCCTAAGGCCGTAGCCATGGCCGCCCGTCGGATAAAGGTGGAGCTCAAAGGGGACCTTCGCCTCCTTGAGCGCGATCGCGTAGGCCAGGACATTGCCCGGGCCGACCGGGTCATCCTCGGCCATGACGAGGAACGTGGGGGGCGTCGCCGCCGTGACGGCCGCGTGAGGGGCGAGCGTCAAACCCTGCCCCTTTGCCAGAATGCCGCCCGGATAGATCAGGATTTGGAAGTCGGGGCGGCAGCTCGCGTCATCCGCGTCGTCCACCCGGGGGTAGGTGCGCGCCGCGGAGTTGGCGACGAGCGTGGCGCACAGGTGTCCGCCCGCGGAGAATCCAAGGACGCCGATCCTGTCCGGGTCGATCGACCATTCCTTGGAATGCGAGCGGACGATGCCGACGGCGCGTTGCGCGTCCTGGAGCGGCGCCTCGTAGTCCGGCCGTCCTTGGCGCACCGGCACACGGTACTTGAGCAGCACGCCCGTGATGCCGAGTGAGTTGAGCCATTCGCACACCTCCGTGCCCTCGAGGTCCATGGCCAGGATGTGGAACCCTCCCCCGGGGCAGACAACGACTGTGGCTCCCGTGTCCTTCTCGGCGCTTGGGCGGTAGACGGTGATTGTGGGGACGGAGACGTCCCCGATGCGGATCACCGGCCTTCCCGCCGTAAGGTGGTCCTTGGAGGTAGTCGTGTCGTGCTCCACGCCGATGCTGCCCGCGTCTCCCGGCGAGACCCCGGGCCAGAGATTGATGGCCGGGGACTGGGCGCCGAGGGAAAACGCCCCGAGCACGAGGGCGCACGCATATCTGACTGGGGTTGGGGTCATGGAAATGAGCGAAGGACTCCCGGCGATGGCAGTCGAACCAAAACCAGTGCGCCGTTCCCCCTCTTAGGACAGGAGCGACACAATCCTTAGGAGCAGCATCTCGTCACCGAATGCCCCGGACTTTGACACCATCTGCACGCCGTCCCAGGTTCCCCCCACGATGCGCGAGACCGGGATTCCCGGCGCCAGCTCTCCCTCGACCTGGAGGTGGTCCGCCCCGACAGAAAGGCACACGGAGAGGGCGGTCTCCCCGCCTGTGACGAGGAGACTCCTCGGTGGCCGGATCCCGGGCACGAGCCTGGCAATCCCCTTGGCTATCCGTGCGGACGCGTCGGGCCGGGAGGTACCCAACGGCAGCCTAAAGCCGACAAAGCATACGCCCGCTTCCTGGAGCCTGGCCGAGACAGCAGCGGCGTCGGATTGCCCGTCCTCGGTCAGGATCATCCTCCCGTCGAACGCCGCGAGCTGGGCCGCGGTAACAGGATGGTCGGAGCCGAAAACCCCGAGCATTGGCGCCCTGATGGAGATACCCTGCCGCGCCCTGTATCCTGCGATCGCTGCGGCCAGACCGCCGCTTCCGCACCACAGGACTCCCGGCAACCCGGATCCGGCTCGGGCAATGATGCCTAGCTCCAGGTCTGTTTCCGAGTCCCAGAGGCTCACACCCTCCGGCACGGCGTCGCCGGGTCGCCTCAGGCTCACCTCGAAGCCGTGCGACGCGAGAACGCCCCTCAGGTCCTCACCGACGGGTGTCCTCGCGCCGTCGCCTAGAAGGTATTGCCGGCCGCCGCGGGTTACTCGCCCATGCACGGGAAACGCCGGAGCAATGATGCAATGCCTTATCGGGGCCGCGCGAAGCGTAGCGGCCAGCTCCAGGCCTGGGTGCCCCCTGAGCCAGCTGTCCACCTTCTTGTAGGAGAGGGTCGTGGCGCTCGGGGCCAACAGCGGCGCCATCCGTGACGCCCTTTCGGCAGCAAAGGGGCCGTCCCTGTCGCGGGTGGCGGCGTCGATCGCAACGTCGCCCTGCACCTCTACGGGCAGTCTCCCGTCCAGATAGGCCCGAATAGCCCGGCCTTTGCCCGCAAACTGCGCCGACGTGTCCAGGGCGCCCGCTAGGTCGTCGGCGATCAGGCGAAGGTGCGTCATAAGGGTCGGCCGCGACCCTTGCACAAACGCGGGGCTATTGCCAATAGGATGCCGGCACCGTGTCCGGAGCCTCCGGCGCCGGTGGAATCTCGAAATTCCCGAGGGTGAGCTGCTTCTCGAATGTCCCGACGGGCACGGCAGACATGATCACCATCTCGGAATCGGAAATCCATGCCTCATCTATGGGAGTGTCGATCGGAGAACCGCCCACCTTCCAGGGATGGTCAAACGCGATGTTATGGTTGTTGATATCCACCGTCCATTGCGGCGTGTCCTCCGATGGCCACCGGAAGCTCGATAGGGAGAACTCCCCTCGCTTCCTGTTGAGGAGCACGAACCCGAACCGATAGCCATCCGACCTGAAATCGGGCCGGGCCAACCCCTGCGTGATCAGGACGCTGGTCGCGCGCAGATGCTGGAGGACGACGATAACGGCGTCTTTCTTAACCTCGATATTGCGGATCTTCCACATCTGCCCGTCGCGGACTAGGCGGGCGCCGGGGCGCGCGGGAATGCTCGCTAGGTCGTGGAATGCAAGCTCGTAGAGCTTTAGGGTGGCGGTGAGGGTTCCGCGCTTCCCCGAAAGGGCCGCGGATTTCTCGTTGGAGACGGAGAAGAGCCTGAGCAGGGGCTGCCGGGCATCATCGGGGTACGGGGCGGGGGCAGCGAGACCCAGCTCCCGACAGACAGCCCGGGCCTGGGCCAGGCCCGAGTAAAAGGGCCAGTACCCCTTGCCGGTCGATCCGAGGGGCAGCTCTTCCCCATCCGGGTAGCGCATCGTCGAGGAGATCGACTCCACCTGGATGATGCGGCCCTCGGGGATGCTGCGTATTGCCGCGTTCAATGCGACGGTGTGCGCCCGAACGGCCTTGCCGGTCGCCGGGTCGTTGATCCATCCGTAGCCCCACGTGGTCGCCGGCGGTATCAGCATCATCTGCACCCCCGTGGATTTCTCGGGCGTCACCACGGTCCCGCCGGAGTCAAGCGAGGCGAACCGGAACGAGACAGGCCAGCGCCCCGCCGAGAAGAGCACCGCCGGTATGAACACCGCCAGGAGAACGAGGGTGCGCGTCGTCCTCCGCGTGAAGTACTGGTGGGCTATCAGGATCAGGGCGGCCGACCCGCCGAAGAGCCCGACGGCAGCCATCCGCGGGGCGTGGTCCGGAAGATCCAGCCTCCAGGGCGCAAAGAGGTGCGGCAGGGGAACGAGGGCCCCGACCGCCAGAACGGCGATCGCGGCCGCCAGCATGAGGGCGGCCGACTGCATGAGGCTCGTGGTCACGGTCGCGGCGATGGCCGCTACCAGGCACTCCACGAGGATCATTCCTGTCGACTCCACCACCATTGCGAGGAGCACCGGAGAGGGCGTGTCCATCGACACGGCGAGATAGAGGTTCACGAGGAGCGACGGCAGCCCGAACACCAGAACAAGGAAGAGCGCCTTGGCGGCCAGGAGTGCGCCCGGAGAGATCGGGCGGGTACGCCAGAACGCCCGGTCCCCGACCGTCGGGTCGGATTGGATGACGGCGACCGAGGCGATGAACAGGATCACCATGGGCGCGATCTGGCTGACGACAAAGGTCAGGAAACCCGAAGAGCGGGGCAGGAGGTCCCAATACCAGCCGAGCGTCGAGAGGAAGCTGAAAACGACTCCGGCAAGCGCAAGGGCCCACAGGTGCCGCAGGTCCTTCCGTAAGACGTGAAGCAGGGTGCTCATGGCGCGGCCCTCCCGCTGTCCCGGTGCGTTCGCGCAAGCACGAGGAAGATCTCAGCCAGAGTCATGGCATGGACCACGACGCTTGAACCCGGAAACCTGGCCCGGATCGCAGCGTCGCCCTCCTTGGGATCGAAGGCGCTGCACACGAACTGGATCACATTCTCCGTTGGCTGCCTCACCTCGGTCCAGCCCGCGGGGGCGGGCAACGGCGCCACGACGGCTTGGCTTCCCACCACCTCAACGGTCCTGAACCTGCCGCGAAGCGCGTCCGCCGACTCGTGGACCAGGAGCTTGCCGCCCGCAAGGAAGCCGACGTCGTCCGCAAGCCGCTCGACCTCGTCGATGTCGTGGGATGAGACAATGAACGTGCGGGGCCGGTCGTCGCCGGGGATCTCGAGGAGGCCCTGGATGAAGTCGTCCCGAACCAGGGGATCGAGGCCCCCAAAGGGCTCGTCCAGCACCATGAGCTCCGGGCGGTAGGACAGGCTGCTCAAGAGAGCGGCCTTCATCCTCATCCCCCGGGAGAGCTTCTTTATCGGCCGGTCGCCCGGCAGGTCGAACTGGCCCTGGAGGCGCGTCGCCAGTCCGGCATCCCAAGTTGGGTACAGCGGCCGGCAGAATGAGAGGAGCTGCGAGACGGTCATCCAGTCGGGCAGGTCCTGCCCGTCGGCGACGTAGCCGATGCGCCTGAAGTCCGAAGAGCCCAATGACCCGCTGTCCCGGCCCAGGACCCTTGACCGCCCGGAGGTGGGCCTAAGGAGGTTCAGAAGGAGCTTAAGGAGCGTCGACTTGCCCGCGCCGTTGGGGCCGAGGAGCGCGAAGAAGCTTCCCTCGGGAATCTTCAGGTTAAGCTCCTGCACCGCCGGGACGCGGCCAAAGGAGCGGCTCAGGTTCTCGCATTCGATGGCATTCATTTTGTCCTTTGGAATTTCCGCCAGTGGGCGCGGACGGCGTTTAGTACCCTCTCCTCGTCGAGGCCGAGCCTCCTGGCCTCCACGACCAGGCGCTCGAGCTCCTCGTTGAGGAGCGCCGCGCGGTCAGAGGCCGAGCCGCTTGTGGGCGGCGCAACGACCGTGCCGATCCCGGGATGGACGAGAAGGACCCCCTCGGCCGTGAGCGAGGCCACAACCTTGTGGGCCGTGTTGGGATTGATCCTCAGCTCCTGGCTCAGCGTCCGGACCGCGGGGAACCGCGATCCCGGTGCGAGCTGGCCCGTCGCTATCGCCTTCTTCACGGCATAGGTCACCTGCTCGTAGACCGGCTCGCCTGGCCGGAAAACTAGGGTGAAGGGGAGCATTGTGTCCTATGCCTACTAGTACACCTAGATCACTGTCAACAACCGAAAATGGGGAGCCCTTGGGCTGTCGCCCCTCGAGGGACAGCCCTTAAGCCACTTTTCGGCACGTTGGCATTGATGCCCCGCCAAGCCGGGGTAAGTTGGGATCGATGACCGACAACCGCGTGCCCGCGCTTCTTTACGATGGCGAATGCGGCCTGTGCAACGGGGTCGTCAGGTTCCTGATCCGCCGTGACCCGGAGGGGCGCCTGAGGTTTGGACCCCTGCAGGGCCCGGCGGCCCAGCGCTACCTGGGCCTCCAGGGACTTCCGAAGGACGATTTTGACAGCCTTGTGTTTGTGCCGGACTGGACGGATCCGAAACCCGGGGCGTACCTCCTTAGGACATCCGGCGCATTGGCCTGCTTCGCCGAGATCCGCGGCCCGTGGCGCGCGGTCTCTTGGCTTCGCGTGATTCCGGCCTTGCTCCGGGATCCGTTCTACCGGCTCGTGGCAAGGACACGCTACTCGCTCTTTGGAGTCTACCGGCCCAAACCCCTACCCGATCCCGCATGGAAACAACGATTCCTGGACCCGTGAAGAAACCGAGCTTCTGGAGGCGCTGGCTCGTCGACCCGGTTGCCAGGCAGCTCACCCAGGGGGTTTCCCCCGACAAGATCGCGCTCAGCGTGGCGATCGGGAGCGCCCTCGCGCTCTTCCCCATCCTCGGTACCACGACCACGCTGTGCGTCATCGCCGGCATCACGCTCGGCCTGAACCAGCCGATCATCCAGGGCGTCAACGCCCTCTGCACCTTCTTCTATTTCCCCCTTATCGTGGCGTTCGTGCGCCTGGGCGACCGGATCGCCGGCTCGGCGCGCTCAAGCCTGGACATACCGCTCATGATCTCGACGTTCAGCCACCACCCGGTGGAATTCTTCAGGCAGTTCGGCGTGACCGCCCTGCATGCGATGCTGGGATGGGCCGTCGTTGCACCTTTCTGGGTGCCGCTGGTATACTTCATAAGCCTTAGGCCGCTGCGTGCGGCGGCGCGAAGGATCGCCCTTAGGCGTTCAGCCTCGCCGGCGGGCGCCTAGGGCCCGGCCAAAAAAATTGTCTGCCCATGCAGTGTCCCAATCCCTTGAATCCCGCGCATGAGTAAACGCAGGGTCGTAGTCACAGGGCTCGGTGTCGTCGCCTGCAACGGCGTGGGCGTCGATGCGTTCTGGGAGGCGAACATCGCGGGCCGCTCGGGCATATCCCCTATAGACGCATTCGATGCGACCGAGCTCGCGTCAAAGATCGGCGGACAGGTGCGGGGTTTCGTGCCGGTCAAGTATATGCCCGAGGACACCGCAAAGCGCGTGGACCGCTTCGTTCATTTTGGCCTGGCCTGCGCGGAGATGGCCCTCGTTCAGAGCGGCATGGACCTCGGGGCGGAGGACCCCGAGCGCATCGGGGTGATCATGGGGTCCGGGCTCGGCGGGCTCATGTTCCACGAGGAGCAGATGGTGGCGGCCTTCGACCGCGGCGCCCACCGGATAAACCCGGCCGCCGTCGCGAGGATAAGTCCCAACGCGGTGGCCAGCCAGATCGGGATCCGCTACGGCCTGAAGGGCCCCAACCTTGTGATCTCGACCGCGTGCGCCTCGGGTGCGAATGCTATCGGGGAGGCGTTCAGGAAGATCCAATACGGGGAGGCCGACGTGTGCCTCACCGGGGGCGTCGAGGCGCCAATGACCCAGTTCAACTTCGGCGCCTACTGCGCGCTGCGTGTCCTCTCCAAGAACAACCAGAACCCGGCCGGCGCCTCGAGGCCCTTTGACCTCGGACGGGACGGATTCGTGATGAGCGAGGGGGGAGCGGTGCTCGTTCTGGAGGAGAGGGATCGGGCCCTTCGGCGCGGCGCAGCCATCCTTGCCGAACTCACGGGTTATGCGGGCAACTCCGGGGCGCACCACATGGTGATGCCCGAGCCGGAGGGAAGAGACGCCGCGAGGGTCATGGCCGCGGCCCTGCGGGACGCCGGGCTAAGGCGGGTCGACTACATCAACGCCCACGCCACCTCCACGCGCGCGAACGATGTCGCCGAGACGAAGGCCATCCGGGCCGTGTTCGGCGACGAGGCGCCCGCGATCCCGATATCATCGACCAAGTCCATGATCGGACACTCCATTGGCGCCGCCGGCGCCATCGAGGCCGTGGTCTGCGTGAAGGCGCTCCAGGAGCAGCTCGTTCCCCCGACCATCAATCTCGACACGCCGGACCCGGCATGCGACTTGGACTACGTGCCCCACGAGAGCCGGGCCGCAAAGATGGAACATGTGATGTCCAATTCGTTCGGATTTGGTAACTGCAATGTCGCCCTCATTTTCTCAGAGGCCCAATAAACGGACATGACGAGCCCCGAAATTGAACTCAAGGTTCGGGGGATCCTAGCAGCGAAGCTCGGCATCGAGCTCGCAACGATCCGCAGGGATTCCCGGCTCGCGGAGGACCTGGGTGTCGACTCGTTCGGGGCCGTGGAGCTGCTCTTCGAGATCGAGGAGGCCTTTGGGCTCACGATTCCCGACAGCGATATCGGGAAGGTGAGGTCCGTTGCAGACATCATCACCTACCTGGACGGCTGGCTTGCGGCAAAGGCCGCTGTCTCAACGCCCAAGTAGAACGGTCCCTTGCGGCGCCCTCGGCGGTCAGGGCTTCTTCTCGTTGCCCCAGAGGGTAGGACCGCCGCCCTGCTGCTTGCGCCACGCATCCCTCCAGAGGTGGATGTCCGACGCCGTGATGGGAGGCATCGGCTGGCGCTCCTGCTTTGAGAAGGACCTTGGGAGCGGGCTGGCCTCGTCCTGGTACCAATAGGCAACGGACGCCAGGTCGAGGGTGAGGCAGTTGTTGTGGCCGTGCTCGATCGTGTAGCGACACGACTTGTCAAAGTAAATGGGGTCTTCGATGTGGAAACGGTAGAGGTGGGTCCTCCCGAGCCAGCCGGTCTCCCCGTTCACGCGGGCATAGCCGAAATAGGGATGCTGGAAGAGCTCCTTCGGGGACCACGACGTGTTGAAGTAGTCCTCGGTGCCGGTCCCGTTGATCGAAGGGAGGGCCTCGCCGTCGATGAACACCATCTCGTCGCCCTCGCCGTACCACATCGGACCGGGAGAGTTCACGTAGTAGTTCACGCCGACCAGGTGCCCCTTGCCCTTGATGTCGGCGAACACGTAGTTGTTCTTCCCGTCCAGGTTCTTGCCCTGCGGCCCCAGGAGTTCCCACTCGTTCTCGCCCTCGGCAGGGGCCTGGGTAAGCACGTGGTTGTACCAGGCGTGGAAGCGGCCCAGGTCGGCGGGGAGCTTCGGCATCTCCTCGTAGTCTATGTTGAAATAGAGCGCGTCTATCTTCCGCCCGCTTTGGTTCTCGATTTCTATCCTCGCACCCTGGGAATAGGGCATCGCGAAGTAGCTCACGTACGACTTTCCCCAGCCCGGCGTCACGGCAAGGGGGGCGCTCACGAAGTTGTAGGACTCGCCCCACCCGTTCCCGAAGAACGCGCCGATCGGCGACTCCACCGAGGGGAAGGGCTTCCCGTCCCAGTACATGCGGATGATGATGTCGTTGCGGTTGAGCGTGTCCGGACCGGGCGCCAGGGTTATCCAGATGTGGGTGATCACGCCGGCGCCCTTCACGTCCATCAGCGTGTACCTCGCCCCGTCAGCGATGTTCGGAATGTTGTCGGCATTGCCGCCCGTCCGGTCGTAGCTTCCGGCCCGCCGGGATCGGATGTCCGAGTGGATCTTCGCCAGGTCGACGAACTGGCTCGAGGGCTCCTGGGCGATAAGGCAAGGCGATCCCAGCACAAGGCCGAGCAGGAACGGGGTGAGGGCTTTGCTTAGTCTCATGGGGGTGGGGATTGGGAGCTAATGGGCTTCGCTTCTAAAGGGACAGGTCACCGGGAGGCTTCGAGGTCTATCCGCCTGCCGGTCCTCGCGGACTCCTTGGCCGCGTCAAGGATCTCGCAGACGGTCAGGTTCGTCTCAATCGAGGAGAGGCCCGAGGGCTTCAATTTTCCGCGCACGACGGCCGCCAGGTAGGAAACGGGGTTCGATTCCGCCTCTGGCAGCGGGGCGACCGGCAGCGTGGTGACCTGGGTGTTGCCCTTCCTTTCCAAGAGCGTGCCCCGGTCCGGCAGGAAGAGCGCGCCGCTCTCGCCGTAGACCTGCATGTCCTTTCGTCCATAGGGCCAGTTCCAGGAGGCCTCGAGGATCGCCTGGGCCCGCGGGTAGGAGAGGATGATCGTCGCCTCGTCCTCGACCTTCGGGTAGGCGTCGGGTTGGAAATGCTGGAACACCGCGGTCACCGATGTCGGGCGTGCGCCCCCAAGGAGCCACGTGGCCAGGTCGGCACCGTAGCATCCAAAGTCCATCGCGGCGCCGCCGCCGTTCTGGACCGGGTCCGTCAGCCAGTTCAGGAAATCCTCGGAGCACCCGATCGCCTTCGGTCCCTGGTGCCCGTCGTGCACCACGATCTTGCGCAGGTCGCCTATGCCGTTTTGGTCGTGGATCACCTCGTAGGCGCTCCGGTTGCTTGGGTACCAGGTGGTCTCGTAGTTGACGATCACCTGGATGCCGCCCTTGGACGCCGCAGCCGCTATGGCCCGGGCGTCGGCAAGGTTCGTCGCCATCGGCTTCTCCATCATGACGTCGATCCCGAGCGGCGCACAGGCCTCCACGACGCGCCGGTGGTCAAGCGTAGACGTGAACGTTGCAACGGCCTCCACCTTCGTCGCTGCCACTAGGGCCCCGATCGAGGGGTAAAAGAGGGTTGGGCTCAGGTGGAACTTCTCGGCGTACTTGGCGGAAAGCACCTTGTCGGGCTCGACGATCCCCACGAGCACGACGGCCGGGTTGCTTGAAAGGCCGGGGATAAAGCCGCCAGCGTGGTCGTGCACTAGCCCGACGATTGCGAGGCGCACGGGCGAGGTGTCGGCAAGGGATCGCGCGCTCCCGATGGCGAGGCACAGGAACAGGGCGAGGAAAGTTCTCATGGGGGTGGATTCGTTGCAGGGGGCTTCTGCCGCAAAGCCCAGGCCGGACGGCGGAGGTGTCCGGAACCGGAAAAGGAGATTTTGCTCGGCCATTGGAATCACTTCAAGGGGCAGATGCCAACACTTCTGGCGGCAGGAAATCCCTGCTGCCTGGGGCCCGCTCAATTGGCCGGGCTGGTAGCCGGGGGCGGCGCCTGACGGGAAAGGTGGCCCACGACCCGGTTCGCCAGCGAGTCGGGAACCACCATCTTCCATCCGTCGTCGGTGTTTTGGAACTGCACGTCTGTCTGGTGCACCACGGTGTCGTCCACATGCTGCCACTGTGTCTGGAGGGTGACCTTGTTCGGGCCGTCGGCGATCTCGCCGAGGATCTCGATTCCGCCCACCGGGTGGGGGCTGCCCGCGAGCCCAAAGGCCATCAGCATCTCGGGCGTCGGGTACTCCGCCTGGTAGTCGGCGGGGAGCCGCGCCTCGAGGGCCTGAAGCTTTTCCCGCGAGGCGGCGCTCAGCATGAGCGTCGAGGCCTCGAGGCCCACGTCACCCACACGGGCGGCCCATATCTGGGTTGCGAAGGTGTCATGCGCCGTCGCCCTGCCCCGGTTGCCGAGCGTGTCCGAGGGAGTGAGCCCTTTGGCGAGGGGTACCGACAAGGAGACAGGCGTCCTTGGGCTCGCAGGGGTCGGCCTCGTCCCTGCGGCGGCCGGCGACCCTGCTGTGTTGCCCGCGGGGACAGCCATGGCTGCCGAGCCCGTCCTCGCCGTCGCGCTCTGCGCTAGGGTGGCCTTGAGCCTCGCAACCTCGGATTCGAGCCTGGCGTTCGCCTGAATCTGGTAGAAGAACCCAACGGCCACGGCCGCGATGGCGGCCATTGCGGCAAAACCCTGGGTCTTGGTGAGCGTCATGCGGCTCGGAAATCTAGGAGCAGCCCTTCTGGGTCCGCACCAATAAAATGAATCCCGTAGCGAGGTCCGTTTGTGCGTGAATCCATCAGGCCTGATTTGACCGAGGGGGAAAAGAGGGCTACCCCATGGACGACCCTGTCATTCCGAACGCCCGATTTGGCCAGCCCAGAGGGGCCCCGAAACGGCCCCACCCCATCCCCCATGAAATCGCTCATTCGTTACCTAGCGCTTGGTGTAGCCCTGCCCTTCGCGGCCGTGGCCCAAACGGCACCCCAGGTGATTCACCTCTGGCCAAACGGCGCGCCCGGCTTCGAGTCGAAGAAGGACGTCCCCGAGGAGGCCAAGGACTACTGGGTGAAGAACATCAACAACCCGTCGGTTACGGTGTTCCTGCCGCCCAAGGACAAGGCGAATGGCTGCGCGGTAGTGGTCGCCCCGGGGGGCGGCTTCCGCGAGCTGGTGTTTGACGCGGAGGGAAAGCAGGTCGCCGACTACCTGAACGCCATCGGCGTCACCGTGTTTGCGCTCAAATACCGGCTCCCCAACGAGGCGGGCTCCCCCTACTCGATCGACAACGTGCGCCAGGACGCCTACCGGGCCGTTCGCCTGGTCCGGAGCAGGGCGGCCGGGTTCTCGGTCGACCCCAACCGCATCGGTATCCTCGGATTCTCGGCGGGGGGAGCGGTCGTTATGATGGTCGGTTTCGACAAGGGCGACGGAGACCAGGCGGCCAAGGACCCGATCGACAGGGCCAATGGGCGCCCCAACTTCCTCATGATGGTCTACCCGGGAGGCGACGATCTTGTCCCCGCGGTTGTACCCGCCGACACGCCGCCGGCCTTCCTCATCTGCGCCAATGACGACGAGTACGGGTGCGACAAGGTGACCCTCGCTCTCCTCGAAAAATTCCGCGACGCCAAGGTCTCGGTCGAGGCCCACTTCATCGCGAAGGGCAAACATGCCTTCAACATGGGGCTCCGCTCTCCCTTCATTGCCCTAAGGCACTGGCCGGACCGTATGGCCGACTGGCTGGATGACCGCGGCTTCCTGAGGGCCCCCACCGGAAACTGACCCCCGGGCTGCCGCCCAATCCCCCTACTTCCTGGCCGGGCGGACGCCGCCGTGGCAGTCCTCGCACGCCACGGAGTGGATGTTGTGCCCGCTCGCCGTGGAGAGGTACGTCGTGTCCATCTTCTCCACGTCGATCCCGCAGTGGGAGCTGCCCGGGTGGCACGCGGCGCAGGACGCCCGTGCCGAGTTGGAGTGCCCCGAGTGGCAATCGAGGCAGCTGAGCCCCGCGTGCACGCCGAGGGGCGTGCGGTCGTCGGCGGTGCCCGCCCGGCGGAAGGCGTTCGGGGCGTGGCACTGGACACAGAGGCGTTGCCGCGGATCGCTCGAGACCCTGACGGGGATCCCCCCGAGCTGCGTCTGGAGCGGCGGGAGGACGCCGACAGCAAACGAGGTCTCCTCGCGACGCACGTAGAGCTGCGGGCCCGCGCCGCCGGCCGCGGGCGCATGGACCTCGTGGCAGGCCAGGCACGGGATCGCGGGCTTGAGGGCCTTCGAGGGATCCTTGAGGACCCAGGGACCCGACGTCGAAACGGGAGAGACCAGGTCCTCGATGTTACCGTCAAAGAACATCCCGTGGCAGCGCAGGCAGTCGGGCGCTAGCCGCTCGGCCCGGTTGTGCGTGGCATCGAGGAAGAAGTGCTCGTAGGTCGACGCATGGCCGCTCGCCTTCCAATCCGCGGCCGCCTGGGGATGGCACCGCTGGCAGGCCGCCTGAAGCCGGAGGACGTCGTCCTCCTTCAGGCGGATCGCATCTGCGGGCTCGCGGGTGAAGTGGCGAACGAGACGATTCACGTGAGCCCGGAGCGCATGGGCGTCGAGGGTGAGCGACCCGCCGTGGCATTCCCGGCAATGGAGGGTGCTGTGGGCGGAGCTCGACCAGGCGGAATGGGCGACCGTCATCTCGTGGCACGACGCGCAGGTGTGCTCGGGCTTCCCGAAGTGGAAGTAGCCGAGGCTTCCCACGGCGCTCGTCAGCAGGAAGACACCGGCGTAGAGCCCGGCGGCTAGCGCCAGCCTGGTGCGTCCCCCGGGGCTCACGAGAAGCCTCCCCCCTTCCAGCCGGACTTGATGTGGTCCGAGACCCAGTAGGCCACGGCGAGGATTGTCAGCACGGGGTTAAAGCCCCCGTTGGTCACGTGGAGGCTGGCGTCGGCGATGAAGAGGTTGTCGATCCCGTGCACCTGGCCGTTGCGGTTCGTGACCGAGGTCGCCGGGTCGTTGCCCATGCGGCAGGTCCCGGCCTGGTGCTGCCCGCCGCTCAGGCCCGGACCCAGGCGGCCCCGCCAGGTCCGCGTGGCGCCCATCTCCTTAAGCACCTGCTCGGCCTTGCCCGACATGAACTCCCCGAGCTCGTGGTCGTGGGGATGGCGGCTTCCCGAGAGCCGGCAAACCGGGATTCCCCAGGCATCCTTTACGGACAGGTCCACGCTCACCCGCGCCGAGAAGTTCGGGATCTCCTGAATCGGCCCGTAGAGGCGCATGACGCGCTTGTAGTACTGGCGCTGGAAATCCTTGTGTGCCTTGCCCCAGCGGGGTTCCCCCGGAGGACGGACGTCGCAGAAGACATAGGGCAGCGCGATGAACTCGTTGGCCAGCATCCCGCCTCCCACCAGCCCCGGATTGCCGTGGTTAAAGTCGCAGAAGGCGACCGTGGCCCCGGGCCCGGCCTCCTCGTACACCTCGTCCGAAGCCAGGCCGAACGCCCCCACGTAGCCGTGCCCCTGCAGGTTGCGGCCGACCCAGTCGTTGTTGTTGCCCGCGCCGTTCGGGAAGAGCTTGGACCTGGAATTGAGGAGGAGCCGGGCGGTCTCCGTGGCCGAGGCCGAGACGACGACCAGGTCGGCGAGCTGCTCCCACCCCTGTCCTTCACGGTCAAAGTAGCGGACCCCCTGCGCCCGGCCGCGGTCGTCGACCAGGACTTCCGCGACGACGCACCCGGTCCTCAGCTCGCAGTGGCCCGTCGCAAGCGCCCTGGGGATCACGGTGTTCTGCGAGCCGGCCTTCGCATCAACCGGGCATGCAAACCCGACGCAGGAACGCATGTGGATGCACGCCGGCCTCCCGTTGTAGGGAACCGAGTTGCGGAGCATCGGGATCGGGAACGGATGAAGCCCCATGCGCCGGGTGGCTTCGGCCACCCGCTGGCCCTCCCGGTTGTAGGGAAAGGCGGGCATAGGGAACGGCTTCCTCCTGGGCGCCCCGAAGGGGTTGTCCGCGTAATCTCCCGCGACCCCGAACTCGTACTCCGCCTTCTCGTAGTAGGGCTCCAGGTCCTCGTAGCCGATGGGCCAGTCGTCGAGCGTGGAGTCCTTCACGGTGCCGTAGGTCGAGCGCATGCGGAAATCCTGGGGCATGTAGCGCCATGCCATGGCGCCGTAGCTCACGGTCCCGCCGCCGACGCAGCCGGCGTTGTTGCTGTAGGCGCCCTCGCTGGGCAGGACCACCGAGCTGGAGCCGTCCTCGTTCACGACCACGCGCCGGTGGCGCGCGTCATCGGGCCCGTACGGATTTCCGAGCACCGGCGTGCGCTGGGAGACCAGCTCGTCGTCGTTGTGCGCGTCGTAGTGCGGCCAATCCCCGCGCTCCAGGAGCACGACTGAGAGGCCCGCCTCGGAAAGCTCCTTGGCGACCACGCCCCCACCGGCACCCGCCCCGACCACCAACGCATTTACACGGGGAAGTGCCATGTTTCCTTTCTTATCCGCCCAGGCGCCCCGCGCCGGGGTAGCGGTTCTGCCCGATCAGGTTCGGGTAGGCCAGGCCGAGCATCCGGTAGCTCGTGTAGTCGCGGTTGCCGCCGTGGCGCGGGCTCCCGTAGAAGCCCTGCCGAGTGTGGTCGAGAACAAGGTTAAAGAACGCCTTCTGGGACGGCTCTCCCCAGAGTTCCTCAGGAGACAGGCCGGCCTCAAGCATGGCTGCCAGGCTCGTCTGTTGGCCGAACCCGAGGGTCTCGAAGGGGAGCTGGTAGAGCCGCTGGCTTGTCAGCTGCAGGGATCTTATGCCCGCGCGGTAGGTCCCGCGGTGGCGTGCAAGGGGTCCTGCCAGCTGCCGGTCTATGTACGCGATGACACCTGCATCGGTGGCGCCCGCGGCGTCGTCCCGCGGGATCAGCTGCTCGCAGAGCGCAACCAGAGGCAGCGCCTCCTCGGGCGTGAAGGCGAAATACCGCGAGGGTTCAGACCGGTCGATGCGCGTCACGAGCGCCGTGGCCCCGACACCCGCCGCAACCCCGAGGGAACCCACCGCGATGAGCTTTATCGCGGAGCGGCGGGAGAGGCCGGGGGCCCCAGCCGTGGGCTGGACGGGGCCGCCGTTCATCGGGCGGCTCCTCCGGGCGCCGGGTGTAATTTGAGGGTTTTGGGGTGGCGACCCATTGTCGTTGGGCCGCACCGGGGGGGTGCTCCGAAGCGGCCTGTCCCCACCTTAGTCTAATCGCAGCACTTTAGCTCCGCGGTTCTCGTGATCAGGAAAACAATTAATGCGCAGACGGGCCCCAATCTCCGCATTTGGGGCCGCACTATACCCAGGGTGCAGCCAGTGACCAAACCGATGCCCCTGCAAATCACTGCTGCACGGAAACCCGGATGACGACGAACGAATTGGCCGGAAGTGCCACGTCGAAGGTTGGGCCCGACGGCGAAAATTCACTCGCCCGGGGCGACACCTTCTCGGGGTCGGCAAAGGAGTTGACCGCGCCGGGGGATTCCGAGCTCAGGACCGTGAGGGTGCCCTTGCCCACCCCCCGGACGCCTTGGAGCTGGACGGATAGATCGGACACCCTCGGCTCTGCATTGACTAGCTTCACGATCACCGTGCCCGTCGACGCCTCAAGGACCGAAGAGGCATATAGGCGGGTGTCCTCGGGGCGAACAGTGGCGAGCGCCGCCGGCAGGACCCGGTCCCCGCGATTCAGCGAAAAGAGCTTCTGCACGTGGTAACTCGGCGTAGGCACCACGCGCAGGCTATCGACCCAGATCAGGTCCGGGGTCCATTGCCAGGCCTCGGTGTTGGCAAAGAGGGGCGCGTACGAGGCCATGCGGACGACGTCGGCGTTTCGCTCAAGACCCGTCAGGTAGGCCGCTTCGGAGAGCGCGCATTCGAGCGTGTTCTGGTTCCTCGGGCTCCCTGTGGCGGAGCTCTGGGCGGCATATTCACCCATGAAGACCCTGGGACCATTCCGGTCATAAGCGTCGTAGCGGTGGGTGTTTGAGAAAAACCATTCCGGGGCGGCGTAGCAGTGCTCGTCGATAAGGTCGGCGTGCAGCTCGCGGAGCCTCTCCCAGGCAAGCTTGAAGCGGGCATCCGCCGGGTCCGGCCCCGCGGCGGAGACGAGCGAAATCTCCGGGTGCTTCTCCTTGAGCACCTTTGAGAACCTCTCGTAGCGCTCAAAGTACTGCGGGCCCCATTGCTCGTTGCCGATCCCGAGGAGCTTCATGTTGAAGGGAGCGGGATGGCCCATGGCAGCCCGCTTGGACCCCCACGTGCTGTCCATCGGGCCGTTGGCGAACTCGACCAGGTCCAGGGCGTCCTGAATGTACGGGTCCAGGCTCCCGAGCGGGCAGAGCTCGCCCGAATTGAACTGGCAGGCCATGCCGCAGTTCAGGATGGGCAGGGGCTGGGCCCCAATGTCCTCGCAGAGCTGGAAATACTCGAAGAAGCCCAGGCCGAACGACTGGTAATAGTCCGGGGTCGGCCGGTGCACGAACTCGAAGTTCCAGCGGTTCACGAGCAGCTTGCGGGCCTCGACCGGCCCAAGCGTGTTCTTCCACTGGTAGCGCCGCGCGAGGACGGGGCCCTCGACGATGCAGCCGCCGGGAAAGCGGACAAATCCCGGGTGCATGTCGGCCAGGGCCTGCACCATGTCTGCGCGAAGGCCGCCAGGCCGGTTCATCCACGTGTGCTCCGGGAACAGGGACACGAAGTCCACATCAAGCGTGCCCGGGCCCAGCACCAGGATGGAGAGCCTCGCCTTGGGGTCCGTGTCCGGCGGGTGAAGGACGGCGGAGTATTTGTGCCAGCCCGCCGGGAAGTCCTGGAGGTCAACGCTGTCGAGCACGGAGCCGTCACCGCCGTAAAGCCGAACCGAGAGTTTCGGGTTGCCGCTCACACCCCTCACCTCCGCCGAGAAGGTGTAGGCCTCCCCCCGGCGGACGCCGATTCCGCGGAAACCCTCGTTGGAGAGCCCGAGCGGGGCTTCGGCCTCTGACTGGATGCGGACATAATGGGGATTCGCCTCGTTGAAGGGCGCGTCCGTCCTTACCGCGATATCCCCCTTTGAGAGAGAGGGATTGATCTTCATCCAGCCCATCAGGGGCTCCGGAAACTCAAACCCGCGGTTCTTGACCAGCTCCGCGTAGAGCCCCCCGTCCGCCCCAAAGTTGATGTCCTCGAAGAAAACTCCCCACATGGCCGGGTTGATCTGGGCGCCGGGGTGGTCGACATTGACGGTCAGGGTTGCGCCCGCCGAAAAGCTGACCCCAAGCATGAGGAATAGAGAAAGCAGCTTTGCCGTCTTCATGGGTGCACCATGGGGGTTAATGAGCGGCCCGAAGTCAACAAGGCGACCGATGTTCGTGACGCCGTCCCTGTTTTCGTCCTGAATGCAGGTGCCCCCCGGTCGCCCCATCCGTCCAAATCCCCATGCCGTTCCTGCGCACACCCATCCTGAGGCAGCTCATCCCATGGATCGGCGTGCTCGTGGTTCCAGTCGCGGCCCACGCTCAAGCGCCCCGCTCGCCGGAATATGAAGCCGTGCAAAAGGGCCTGGCAAGGGGCTGGAACACGTGGGATGTCTCAAGCGTCACCGCGCAGGTCATTCTCCCGGAGGCCTTCACGATCCGCATGGGATTTAAGCACAATTCGGCGCTCTACGCTGACAGGTTCCTGCCGGACGTCCTGATCGGGAAGCGGGGCAAGGACGACGAGGACGTCAAACCGGGGCCTCACACATGGGATGGCAGCTACACCGAGGCCACGGTGTCGTGGCAGGGTGACACCTTCCTGATCCAATCGGCCCACGAGGGAAGTGACCTGGTCATGTTGGCGACCCCGGTCAGCTCGAGGTCCCCTGCCCTGCCCGCCTCGATTGTGATCTCGGCGGGCGTCCTCTGGAACCGCCCCGGCTCCGCGGCAAGGTCCGGAGACCACCTGGAATTTAGGAACGGGTGGCACAGGATCGGCGTCTACTGGACCGGGAGGGAGCAGCCACCCTCTGCGATTCCGCTGGATACGCCCTATCTTGCGGCGTCGTTCAATGGCCCGGTGGGGGTAAGCACGGGCAGCCCAAGGTCCCTCGAGGAGATCCGCGCGATCATCGGCAGGAGGAGGCCGTCGGACGCGGGTGTAGCGGATGCCATCCAGACCGTCATGGGCTGGGACACGTTCTTCGACCCCACCCAGTCGCGCGTGATTTCGCCGGTGAGCCGACTGTGGTCGACGGGATGGGGCGGTTACGTCCTCTTCGACTGGGACACCTTCTTTGCAGCGTCCATGGCGGCGACAGGCGACCGCGACCTGGCCTATGCCGACGCCATCGAGACCCTCCGTGAGGAGACCCCGGAGGGATTTGTGCCGAACTACGCCCGCGCCGGCGGATGGAAAAGCTTCGACCGGTCCGAGCCGCCGGTCGGTGCGATCACGGTCCTCGGCCTTTTCAACCGGTTCCACGATGCATGGCTGCTCCGGGACACCTTTGATCCGCTCATGAGCTGGAACCGGTGGTGGGACAGGCACCGCCAGGTTAGAGGCTATCTTGTCCTTGGCACGGACGCAGGCAGTTCAATCGAGGACCCCGACGACCCCTCGGTGGGCACCCTGCAGGGCGCGAAGTACGAATCGGGCTTGGACAACAGCCCGATGTACGACGGCGCCCCGTTCGACCCAAAGACCGGGAGGATCAAGGTCGCAGACGTCGGCCTCATGGGCCTTTACGTCGCCGATTGCAAAGCTTTGGCGGAGATCGCTTCGGTGCTCGGGAAAAAGGCGGAGGAAGCGGAACTGCGGGCCCGAGGCGAGCGCTACGGCGAAAGCCTGAGGACGCTCTGGGACGAAAGGACCGGGATCTTCCTCAACAAGAACCTGGACACCGGTGCGCCCATGACGCGTCTCTCCCCTACGAACTTCTATCCCCTCCTGGCTGGGGTCGCCACGGCGCGCCAGGCCGCACGGATGGTGGACGAGCACCTGCTCAATCCCGAGGAGTTCTGGGGGGAATGGGTGATCCCATCGATCGCGCGGAACGACCCTGCCTTCAAGGACCAGGACTATTGGCGCGGGCGGGTGTGGGGGCCGATGAACTACCTGGTGTACCTGGGCCTGCGAAACTACGACCAGCCTGCCGCCAGGAAGGCGCTCGCGGCGAAATCGCTAGCGCTCTTCAACAAGGAATGGCTCTCGACGGGCCACGTCCATGAGAACTACAACGCCATCACGGGCCTGGGCGACGATGTGACCTCGAGCGACCGGTTCTACCACTGGGGGGCGCTCCTCGGGCTGATCGATCTCGAGGAGAATCCACCATCGGCCTTGAGAGGGTCCCGCTAGCACGAGAACCTGCGGGCGATGTCCGTTTCCGAAAGGGCAGCCCCAACCGAGATCTCACAAGGGGCGGCATCTGAACGGCCGGAGGGCATTATCAAAGCTCGCTCGGCCGATTCCGCGAAGGCAAGGTTACGGCCTCATGCGCGTGCGTTGGATTGCATGGATTGCGGCAGGTGCCCTGGCCTCGGCGGCCGAGGCGCCCAAGCAACAGCCGCAGCCCGTGGACCCCGATGAGCTCTACGAGCTGGGGCAGCAGATGTTCGACCAATTCGCCCCGCCCGAGGTGAAGGAGCAGTATGCCTTCCCCACCCGCGAAGAGTGGGATCAGTTCGCGGTTCGCCTGCAACGCGCGCTCGACGGCGACTCGCTCGAGGGGCTTGCGGCCCTTGGGCCGGAGGCCCACGCCGCCCTCGAGGCCTCAAGGAGCCTGCCCGGCTACGGGGACTACGCCGACTGGCTCCAGCTGCGCATAGACGAGATCGAGGCCGCGAGGCTCGCGGTTGCGCACCCGGGGCCGTCTGCCCCCACGCCACCCGTCATCGGGCCGTCCCCGCCGGCGATCCCCTATTACGGCCTGTGGCTTTCCCGCGAGCGCAACCGCCCCGTTCCGGCAAGGGCGGCCGCGCTCATGCCGGTTCTCCGTGCGGCCTTTGCCGCCGAGGGTGTTCCCCCGGACCTTGCTTGGATCGCCGAGGCGGAATCGACCCTGAATCCCGACGCGCGAAACCCCTCTGGGGCCACCGGGCTTTTCCAACTTACTCCAGACACGGCGCACGCGCTGGGACTGAGCACGTTTCTGCCGGACGACCGGACCAACCCGGAAAAGTCCGCGCACGCAGCGGCGCGTCTCCTGTCGCAGCTCCACGCCAGGTTTGGAAGCTGGCCGCTTGCGCTCGCCGGCTACAATGCAGGCGAAGGCAGATTAAGCCGGCTCCTTGCCTCTCGGGGGGCGCACGATTACGCGGATATCGCGTCCGCATTGCCCGCGGAGACACGCATGTACGTCCCGAAGGTCTGCGCCCTTGTGGAGGTTCGCACGGGCAAATCGCTCGCGGCGTCGAGCGCGAATCCGGTGCTAATCCCCGGACTCGCGCTCTTTACCCCCCAAGTGATCACGGCATCTCGTATACCTCTAACAGCGCGATCCCGGGGCTGCCGCTTGCGCTCGTAACCTGCGCCGTATATGCGCCGGGAGAGAGCGTCACCAGGATCGCGGAGTCCCTGGACGTGGTCGGAAGCGGGAATGCGGAGACCGCGTTAAACGCGGCCTGGAGCGCCGCCGTACCGCCCCAACCGTCGTCGAAGCCCACCGTGTTCTGGTTAGAGTCGGAGACGGTGAGCTCGGGGTCCGCCATGGCCCCCAAAACCGAATATGCGGCGAGCGTCGGCCCTATACCGCGGATGAGGACCGTCTTGCTTGTCGACCCGCTGATTACGAATCCGACCGTCATGACCTTCGCTCCCGTGCCGGCGTATCCGCGGCTCGACATATTGATGTAGTGGGCGGTCGGGGCCGGGGAGGTGTCGGCATCGTAGCACTCGAGCAGCACGACTCCGGTCTGGCCCCCGGCACCCGTAACCTGCGCCGTGTAATTTCCGGGTTGAAGCGCGGCCAGTATGGCCGAATCGAGCGAAGTCGTCGGAAGCGCGAACGCCCCTGCCTGCACGAAGGCCGCGGAAAGCGGCGCCGTTCCGCCCCAGGCGCCATCGGAGGCCAACGACGGGGTGGTAGACGAGCTGATGTTAAGCTGCGGAACGGCCAGAACGCCCGTTACGCCGAAGCTGGCGAGCGTGGGACCCACTGCGCGGACCAGTGCGGTCTCCGTGCCCGTTCCCCCGACCACGAATCCGATGATGAGCGTCTGATTGCCCGTACCCGCAAATCCGCGCACGGAGACATTGCTCAGGCGGCTGGGCACGGATACCGGTGTCACGACAAGGGCCACCGGGAACGAGATCGAGGCGGAAAAGCCATTGGCGACCTCCACGTCATACGTCCCGGCGTCGGAAGCATGCACATCCGAAAGGGTGAACGACGGATTGGTCGCCCCCGCAATAGGGGCCTGGTTTCGGCGCCACTGATAAGTGACCGTAGCGTCCCCCGTCACGGCAACCGTGAACGTCGCGGCGCCGCCCTCGGTCGCCGACACGGCGATAGGCTGGAGCACGATCGAAACCGGGATCGGCGGGCCCCCTACCGGATCCACGGTCAGGGTCGCGCTCGAGCTCGTAACTAATCCGGCCGGATCGGTGATCACCACCGAATAAGCCCCAGCATCGGTTAGCGCCACGGTCGCAAAGGTCAGGCTCGATGCGGTGGCCCCAGACAGGGCTATCCCGTTTTTTGACCACTGGTAGGTTATGGGAGGAGACCCGACAATGCCCACGGAGAGGCTCGCCGTGCCCCCAACGGTGACGGTGGTCGGACTCGGCTGGTATTGGAATATCGGGGCAAAGGCCGATCCGGAAACCGTAAGCACGGCTCCCAGGCTGGTAACCGAGCCGCTCGCATTGGTCGCGGTCACCGAATAGGTTCCCGCACTGGCGGTCTGGACATCCGTCAGGTTGAGCGTTGCCGATGTGGCTCCGGCGATCGGGGCTCCGCCAAGCAGCCATTGGAACGTGACCGGCGCCGTGCCGGATACCCCGACAATGAAGCTCGCTGACGAGCCTGCGGTCACGGAGGTCTTGGCAGGTTGGAGGGTGATCGAGGGCGGCACGATGAGCGCCAGGATCGTTAGGCTGGCGGGTGCAGACTCGGTGGTGCCAACCGCATTGGTAACCGTAACCGTGTAGGCTCCAGCGTCCGTGGCCGCGACGCTCGAAATGAGGAGCGTGGGAGAGCTGGCCCCGGATATGGGGGTCGTATTGAGCGACCACTGGTAGCTCAGTGTCCCGGAACCGACCGCGTTTACCGAAAACTGGGCGGTCGATCCCACCGTAACCGACAGCGGCAGGGGGGAGCCGAGGATCAGCGGGGCCGTGGGGCCCGCGCCACCTGAGACCGGGTCTGTGACTTCGAAGGCAATGGCCGTCGGCGCGCCAATGCCCAGGGCATTGGTGGCGCTCGCCGTAAGCGTGTAGGTTCCGACCGTCGTCGGTGAGCCCGAAACGACCCCGGTTGTGGAATTAAAGGCGAGACCTGCCGGCAGACCCGCAAGGGTGAAGGTGCTTGGACTGTTGCTCGCGGCCAGCGTGTACGAGAACGCGCTGCCGGCCGGACTTGTGAGGCTCGTCCCGCTCGTGATCGCCGAGAAATCACCAATCGTGAGGATCAGGTTCAGGGGCAGGCTGGTCCCGTAGGTGTTCGTGGCGGTAATGGCGACCCGCACGACCTCGGGCGTGGTCGGTGTGCCGCTGATCTGCCCCGATGTGCCGTCAAGCGCGAGACCCGAGGGCAGCCCGAGGGCCGAGAACGAGGTAGGCCCGTTGGTGGCCGTGATCGTGAAGCTCAGGGGCGCGTTGACGGGGGTCGTGACCAGCAAGGAGCTGGTGATGGCGGGAATCGGCCCGGCGGGGCTGATCGTCCACATGATGACCACAATGGCGCCCTGTCCGTCGCCGTTGTTGGCGCTGACCGAGGTGAAGTACAGGCCCGCCGCGGTCGGCGTGCCGGCAATCTGGTCCCCCGAGGCCGTCAGCCCCGGCGGCAATTCCGCGATATTGTAACTCGTCGGGCTTCCAGAAGCCTCGATCGTGTAGACAAAGGGAGTTCCCACCGTACCCACGGCCGCACCCGGGCTCGAGAGGACCGGTGACCCGGGAGCCGGGTCCACCGTGATCTGGAAGGGGTAGGGACTGGCCACGGCATTGGAGGTGAGGTAAAGCGTTCCCTTGAAGGTCCCGACCGTCAGCGTCGTGCCGCTGACGATCCCGGATCCACTGTCGATGCCAAGACCATTGGGCAACCCGTTCGCCGAGTATACCGTCCCCGCAACTTGCGGGGGATTGGTCACGATCTGAAATGAATAGGCCTCACCCGCGGTTGGATCGGGAAGGAATGTTTGGGCCCGGCATGCCGCTGCCACGCCAAGAAAGACGAGCGCAACAAGGACGCTGCGGAACAAGAAAAGGGTCAGGCGATTCATGGAGGGCTTTGGGTTGAGCGCGGCGCCTGAAAAAGCAGCGACGAGCGCGGGAGAGGTGACGTCGTGGTCTGCGGGTTAAACATATACCGCGTCCCCTTGCGCCGATATGGGGCACTAACCTACTCCCTCGCCCCAAGAGACCTTATCTGGGCGGCCGCCTTAACCTGACCAGGTCACGGCACTTCGTAGATCTCGACCAGGGCCACCCCGGTTGAGCTGTTGGCCCCGGTCACCTCGGCGGTGTAGGAGCCCGGAGGCAGGGAAGCGACGAGGGCGCAGTCGCCGGAGCCGGCCGTCAGCTGGAACGCGCCAACCTCGGTGAATAACGCCACGGTTGCACCCGCTATGGTTGACGGGACCGGCGAGGTTCCGAGCGTCGGCGCGGTACTCCAGCCCACGTTCGTGGCGATCGCCTTGCCGTTGCCGTCGTAGAGCGTGAGCTGCGGCGAAGCCAGGGCGCCCGACACGCTGAACTGGGCCAACCCCGGGCCGTCGGCACGGATCAGCACGGTCTCTGATCCGGCTCCGGTGACTGCAAACCCGGCGATCAAGGTCTGCGACCCGGTTCCGGCCTGGCTTCGCGCCGACAGGTTTATGAAGCGGGCAGTGGGTGTCCCGGCGTCGGCGTCATAAACTTCGACCAGCACCACCCCGCTGTCCCCGGACGTGGAGGAAATCTCGGCCGTGTAGGATCCCGTTCCAAGGCTTGTGAGGATCGCGGCATCGTTGGAGATTGAGGGAAGCGCGAAGGCACCCACCTGGGTGAAGATCTGGCCAAAGGTACTCGCGGGGGTCGCGGAATCACCCCAGCCCGAGTTGCTTGAAAGGACGGTGGAGGCGGAATTAAAGAGCGTGAGAACCGGGTCAGGGAGGACTCCGGTTACGCCGAAGGACGCGAGGACCGGGCCGTCGCCGCGTACCAGGACGCTTTTTGAGCCCGTGCCACCAACAACAAACCCGGCGATCAAGGTCTGTGAGCCGGTGCCCGCCGTGGAGCGCACGGAGAGATTCACAAGGTGCGCACTGCCGGTGGAGCCTCCGATCACGACCGTGGCCGCCGTCACGGTGAGCGTTCCGAAGCCGCTCGTGCTCGAGCCCGCCGGATTCTCCAGCAGTACCTGGAACATGTCACCGCTCGACGTGACAGGCGGATCGACCAGGGTCAGGGTCGCGGTGGTCGCTCCGGAGAAAGCCGCGCCATTGCTGACATTGGCCCAAGTGGCGCCTGAGTTCGCCGACGACTGCCATTGGTAGGTGAGCGATGTGCCGGATACGCCCACGGTGAAGCTGGCATTCTGGCCGGCCGTGATGGAGGCGCTGGCCACCTGCGAGCCCGCAGGCGGGGCGGTCACAACCGCCCCCGAAAAGACGGCCTGGTCGTCCCCGTCGGACACATAGAGGTTCCCGGCAGCGTCAATTGCGATCCCCTGGGGGTAATAGAAGCGCGTTTGCGCGCCGTTGAGCGTGGAGACCACGCCCCCCGGAGTGACCTTGCGTATCGCGCGATTGTAGGTGTCCGCGACAAACACGTTTCCCGAGGCGTCCACCGCCAGCCCGTAGGGCTGGTTGAACCTGGCCAGGAAGCCCGTTGCGTCGGTGTAACCCAGTTGGCCGGCGGTACCCGCCAGGGTCGACACGGTGCCCGAGGTGTCGATCTTCCGGATCGTGGCGTTGAAGAAGTCGGCCACATACACGTTTCCGGCGCCATCAACAGCAACGGCATAGGGCCCGTTGAATCGGGCGGATCCTCCGGGGCCGTCGCCGCTTCCGGTTTGGCCGGCGACGCCGGCCAGCGTGGTGACCGTCCCTCCGGCGGTGATCTTTCGGATCGTGTCATTCTTTGTGTCTGCCACGTAGACGTTACCGACCGTGTCAACCGCGACCCCGTTGGGTGCGTTGAAGAGGGCCGCGGCACCGGTTCCATCGGTGCTTCCTGCGACACCCGGGACGCCAGCAAAGGTCGTGACCGCGCCCCCCGAGGATATTTTACGGATTGTTGAATTCCCGGCGTCGGCGACATAAACGTTCCCGTTTCCGTCCGCGGCGGTTCCCGCCGGATTGCTGAAGGCAGCGGCGGAGCCCACTCCGTTGGCCGAGCCCGGGGGCACGCCCGCAGTGCCCGCGAAGGTGGTCACCACGCCTGCCGTCGAAACCTTGCGGACCGTGTTGTTGCCGCTGTCGGCCACGTAAAGGTGCCCCGAGCCGTCGCTCGAGATCCCGTAGGGATAGGCAAAGAGTGCCTGGGTACCCGTCCCATCCGCGCTGCCCTTTTCCCCGGCGCTGCCCGCAAGCGTCGCAACCGCTCCCGGGGAGTCCATCACCCGCAGCGTGTGGTTGCCCGTGTCCGCAATATACAGGGTTCCGGCGCCCGTCGATGCGATGCCGCCCGGGTAGAAGAAGCTAGCCGCTGGACCTGAACCGTCGGCATTTCCGCCGATCCCAGCCGCGCCAGCGAGCGTTGTCACCGTGCCGGCGGGGGAGATCTCCCTCACCGTCTGGTTCGAAGTGTCGGCCACGTAGACATTGCCGGCAGTGTCCAACGCGACGGCTGACGGGTGATTGAAACGGGCCGATCCTCCAGCCCCGTCGGCGCTGCCGGATTGCCCCGCGCTGCCCGCCAGGGTTGAAACTACGCCCCCGGGTGTCAGCTTGCGGATGGTGCTGTTGCCAAGGTCCGCCACGTAGACGTTGCCCGCCGCATCCGATGCGAGGCCGTAGGGATAGCTGAATCGCGCGGACGAGCCGGTACCGTCGGAGCCCCCGCTCTGCCCAGCAGCGCCAGCGAGTGTCGTGACGACTCCGGCCGGAGTGATCCTGCGGACGGTGCTGTTGTTTGTGTCGCTGACATAGACATTACCCATTGCGTCCACTGCAATGCCCTGCGGCGTATTGAAGAGAGCAGCGGTGCCGGTGCCGTCCATGCTGCCAGGCGATCCCGCGGTGCCGGCAACCGTGCTCACGGTCCCGCCTGGTGTTACCCTGCGAATGTTATGGTTGCCGCTGTCGGCAACGTAAACGTTGCCCGACCCGTCAACGGCGACCGCGTAGGGATATAAAAACTGGGCCCCGGATCCGCTTCCATCGCTGCTGCCCGGGTGGCCGGAGCTTCCCGCCAAGGTGGTAACAGTCCCTCCCGCGCTTATCTTACGCACGGTGTGGTCGCCCCCGTCGGCGACATAGATGTTGCCCGCGGCGTCCACGGCCGCCGCCGTAGGGTTGAAGAACCGGGCGTTGGTGCCAGTTCCGTCCGTGTGGTCGAGCACTGCCGGGTTTCCTGCCAGTGGCGCGAACGAGTAAACCTGCGCATGGGCATGATTTCCAAGCACAAACACTGCGGTCACCGCCGCAGCGGCGCGCCGCGTGAAGCGGAGGGCGCTCGACCTTCGGCCCCGGGCATCCGATTTCAGGGCATCTGCATTCGCGGTTTGTGCCATTATCCTCCTCTTTGATGTGGCCGGGGCTCCCAAGTTTCTGGGGTAGACTACTACCCTCCCGGGGCGGGATATACGGGCCTTCCTAAGGGGTGGATACGGGATGCTCGGCTTGCTCGACGCTGAGCCTGCCGTAGTCCAGTTTGATCTGGCGGTCGGCGCAGCCAAAGTAGCGGTCATCGTGGGTAATCACGAGGACCGCCTTGCCCAGGGAGCGGAGCTCCGGAAGGAGCTTAGTGTAGAACACCTCCTTGAAGAGTGGATCCTGGTCGGAAGCCCATTCATCGAACAGGTAGAATGGCCGGTCCTCGATGTAGGCGCATAGGAGCGCAAGCCTCTTGCGTTGGCCCTGGGAGAGCTGCGTGGTGGAGAATACCCCTTCGCTGATCGTGACCTTGTGATTGAGATGCAGGCGCTCGAGGTAATCCCGTGCACGGCTGTCCGACTCGGCGCCGCCCCTTCCCACGATGCGCTCAAACAGGAAGTAATCTGAAAACACCGCGGAGAAGCACTGCCTGTAGTCGTCTCGGTTACTATCACCTATCGGTATGCCATTGAGCCGGATCTCTCCTCCGGCGGGCGGATACAGCCCCGTTATCACCTTGGCCAAAGTTGATTTTCCGCTTCCGTTGCCGCCGACCAAGAACACGAGCTCGCCGGGTTTGAGCGTCAGGTCAATCGGCCCGAGCTTGAAGTTATCGTCCTCCCTCTCCCGGTAGTAGTGGTGCTCGACTTGGTCGAGCTCCAGGGACACCAGCGGCTTCGACGCAAACTGACCGCGGGATCCAGCTCCGGTGTCTGTGGGGTGAAGAGACAGGGCAAGGCCAAGCTGCTCGACCTTTCTCAGGGAGACGTTGGCTCGGCTGAATACCGAGAGGCTTCCGAGCAGGCCCTGGAGCGGCCCCATCAGGAACACCGTCATGATGATGTAGCCGGTCATCGCCTGAGGTCCTATGTTCGCAACCCGCGGCAGGAGGAAGATGATCAACCCTATCAGCGCTAGAAAAAGGAGCTGATTCCAGTTCTGCGCGATGATGAAGCGCAGCTCGGCTGCGACGTTGTGCTTCTGGCAGACAGCCGCGGCCCGCGCCACGTCCTCCTTCAGGAAGGACTCACGCCTCGCACGGTGGAGCTTGAGCTCCTTGATGCCCTCCGTGAGCGACCGGAAATGCTGGAACAGGCGATCCTGGCCGTCCCGGGCCGCGCTCAGGTGCCCGAATCCGCTTCGAATGAGCAGCCGGTAGGTGATGGCGCCGACGATCCCGAAGCAGAACATCCCGAGGAACACTGGAACCGAGAGCCATGCGAGATACACCGCCCCGCCAAGCAGGTATGCGAAGTTCTGGGCAAAGATGGGGATGGAGAGCGTTGCCTGGGTGATTTCCAAGATGTCCTCGGTAAGCGCGACCATGAGCTTGGGCGCGCCCAGCTCCTCCAATTGGCGCAAGGGCACGGAGAGAATCTTTCCCACAAGGTCCAGCCGAAGCCGGGCGGTAGTCGACTGGGAGAAATGCGCAAGCGTCACCTGGGCAAGTGCGTTGGTCACAAACCGCCCCAGGCCAAGGGCGCAGAACGCGACCACCAGGGAGGTGCCGAGGCTGCCGTGGTGATTCATCGCCGACGTGATTAGCACGAGCAGGAGGGTGTTGCAGGCGCCGCTCAGGAGTGCCGCCGCAGAAGTCCAGATGACCATCGCCGGCGAATACCGGACTAAGAATCGCAGAAGGGTCATGGATGGCTCCAAGAATAACCGCCCAGCGGCGTCCGTGTAAGTGGGTGTCCACCCCAGTTTTTCGGCAATGGGCCGCATCATTCCGCCGCTTCTGGGTCTGGGACCCCACGGCCATCCACCCAAATGTCGGTGTCGGACAAGCGGTGCCCAATGCCGTTCAAACCCATGCCCCGTCGACCGCCTTGGAATCTCTGGTCGCCATCCTGGGCATCCCCTTCCACTCGATATCGCTTGGGGGCGCCGTCGACCGCGTCGAGGCGATGATCGCCCACGGAGGCTCCCATTATGTCGTCACTCCCAACGTTGATTTTCTGGTAAAGGCGCAACGGGACGGCGAACTACGCCGCATCCTTGTCCACGCCGACTTGGTCCTCTGCGACGGCAAGCCCATCGTCTGGGCCTCGCGCTGGCTTGGCGGGATCCTCCCGGCCCGCGTTGCAGGCTCGGACCTGATACCGCGCCTCCTAGCGAGGGCGGAAGAGAAGGGCTGGCGGGTATTTCTCCTGGGCGGCAGCCCCGAGGTGGCCTCAGAGGCGGCGCAGCAGGTCGGTGCCGCTTATCCTTTGCTCAGGGAACTTGCTCACTATTCGCCGCCCTTCCTGCCGCTCGGCAAAATGGACAACGCAGACATCATCTCGCGCGTCCACGCGGCAAGCCCCGACCTCATGTTGGTGTGCTTTGGCTGTCCCAAGCAGGAAAAATGGATCTCGCAGCATCGCCTCGCCCTGCGCGTGCCCGTGATGATCGGGGCGGGAGCTACAATCGATTTTCTGGCGGGCAGGATGGCGCGGGCCCCCTTGTGGATGAGGCGAAGCGGCACGGAATGGCTCTTCCGCCTCCTCCAGGAGCCCACGCGGCTGGCCAGACGCTACGCAGACGATTTCCTGCATTTTTTCCCGGCAATCCTCCTGCAGCGATGGAGACAGCGGCCCTCAAGCCCCAGGCGGAGGAAAAAAGGCGGGCCATGAGGATAGCTCTGACCACGTCCGTGATGCAAAGAGGCCGATCCGGGGTCGGCCAATACGTGCTTTCCCTCGTACGGGCCCTTATTCCCATGGCCACGGCCCACGAGTTCACGCTCTTCGTGCTCGAAAAGGACATTCCGCTACTGGGGTTCGCAGCCGGATCGATGAGGATAGAGGCCGTATCGGAGCGCGCCCGGCCGCCCATAAACGACATGCTTTGGCACCAGACGGTGCTTCCGGGCCACATCCGGCGCCTTGGGGTGGAGGTTCTCCATGTTCCGAGCTACCGGCGGATGCTCTTTCGGCGGCCCTGCGCGCTTGTCTCTACGATCCACGACCTTGCTCCGTTCCATCTCGTAGGAAAATACGACCCTGCCCGCATGTTCTACGGCCGCGTGGTCGCCCGACAGCTAGCGCTTCGGCAAGACGAGATCATCGCGGTGAGCCGCACCACCGCACGCGACTTGGAGACCCTCTTCCACGTGCCTCCGGGTCGCCTGAATGTAATCCAAAACGGCCTCGACCACGGACAATTCTATCCCGGATCGCAAACCCGTGCACGCGCCGCGGTCAGCTTCCCAAGGGGGATAGCCGGCCCATTCTTCCTCTACGTCGCACGCCTGGAGCACCCCGCAAAGAACCATGCTGGGCTGATCGATGCTTTTAACCGTTTCAAGGTCTCGACGGGCTCGGACTGGAGCCTCGTGCTCGCAGGAGGTGACTGGCATGGATGCGCCACCATCCGTCAGCTCGCAGGATCCTCGCCCTACTCGCGGGACATCAAGTTTGTTGGTTTTGTGCTTCCTGGAGACCTGGCCGAATGGTATCGCGCGGCGGACGTCTTCGTCTTCCCGTCGCTCTACGAGGGCTTTGGAATGCCGCCCGTGGAGGCCATGGCATGCGGCTGCCCCGTCCTTTCGTCGGCATCAGGAGCCCTGGGTGATACAACAGGGGGGGCCGCCGGACTGTTGGAACCCCTTGACCCTGAACAAATCGGCGCCCAATTGACCCGCGCCGCGGCGGACCCCGCCTGGCTCCTGCTTCTTCATAAGGCAGGCCTGGAGCGGGCGAGGGCTTTCGATTGGAAGACCACCTCGGAAGCCACCCTGGCGGTGTATGAACGCGCTGGCGCAGCTCAACGCTATACCAGGGAAGGCACAACCCGTGGGGTCGAACCCTCGGCAAAGATCAGTTGCCGACCCACTCGCTAGAGCGTGGGCCATCGACTAGAATTGATACCAAAGGCATCCATGCATCCCTCCCCGCAATCCCATCATGATAAAGCGAGCTGAAAAGCGGGTGGCAGCGAAGGTTGCCGAGTCCGAGGCACTCAGGCGCACAAATCGCCATTTCGAGAAGCTCCTGGAACGCCAGGGGGCCGAATTGGCCGAGGCCCGCATAGAGACCGACAAGCTGGCCCGCTCCATCTCTCACGACCTGCGCTCACCCCTGCATATCATTGCCGGATTCGCAGAGATAATGGTCAAAAATTCGGGAGATAAACTCGACGACAAGGGCCGCCATTGCCTCGCGCGGATCACGACCGCGACAACCGAGATTGGGCAGATGCTGGACGGCATCCTAGCGTTGTCCGAGGTCGCCCGGTTAAAGATGAACCGAGTCCCTCTCGATCTTGAGAGCCTCGCGAGGAAGGCCGTCCGAAATCTCGAAGCCGAGAAGGGTGACCGGAGAGTCATATGGATAATAGGCAACCTTGGCACGGTCACGGGAGACCCGGACCTGCTTCAAAGGGTCCTAACGAACCTCGCGTCGAATGCCCTCAAATTCACGCGTTCGCGGGAGGTCGCACGGATTCAGATCGGAACCGAGGGAGAAGGGGATGGGTTGAAGTACTTCGTACGCGACAATGGCGCCAGCTTCGACATCAAGCACCGCGAGACCATGTTCGGGGCGTTGCTGGGAGAACATCCGTCCACGGATTCCAAGGGTGGAGCAATCCGATTGGCCTTGATCAAACGGATTATCAAGCGACACGGCGGACGACTGTGGATTGAGGCCACCGGTGACGGTGGAGCAACGTTCTTTTTCTCACTCCCGGGTGCGGAGGAATCCCCATCCAGCGCAGGGCCCCTATGAAGACGGAGAAAAAGTCTTCTCGCGGGCGCGCCGGAAGGCCCGCGGAAAATGGCATGGAGACGCCAGAGATAGACCGCAGGATGCCGGCATTGGATGAGTTTCTGCACAGGGCCGTGCTTGCGTCGCACCGTTTCGTACTGGTGGAGGATAATGAGCCTGACGCGGAGCTGATCGTGCAGACGCTCGTCAATTCCGGCCTGAAATTCACGATGGTCACGGTCGACAGCCGCGAGGGTCTCGAGGCGGAGCTCAGCCACAAGGCGCCCAGCCTTATCCTCTCGGACTACTGCCTTCCCGAGTTTGACGGCAGCGCCGCGCTTGAGATCGCAAAGCTGCTCGCACCCAGCGTTCCGTTCATCTTTGTCACGGGGGTGCTCGGCGAGGAGGTGGTCATCGAGATGCTGAAGAAAGGCGCAACCGACTACGTGCTGAAATCCCGACTCAGCAGGCTCGTACCCGCCGTCAACCGGGCGCTGCGCGAATCCGATCAGCGGAGGGAGAACCAGAAGGCCCAGGAGAAGCTCCGGCGCTCCTACGACCAGTTGCGGGCCTTGACCGGCCATCTCCGGTTTGTGCGCGAGGAGGAACGCACTCGAATAGCCAGGGAGGTCCATGATGAGCTCGGCCAGGCGCTCACGGGGCTCAAGCTCGACCTCGCGTGGCTCTCGGGAAAGGTGACGAACGAGCGCACGTTGCAGCGAAAGATCAAGGCCATGTCGGCCCAGGTCGACGCCACCATCCATACGGTGCGGAGAATCGCAACGGAGCTTCGGCCCGGGGTCCTCGACAACCTCGGCCTAGCCGCAGCCATCGAGTGGCAGACCGCTGACTTCCAGCAGAGGACGGGGATCCGGTGCGAGGTAAAGATCGACGTATCCGAGACGATCTGGGACCGCGAGTTCAGCACCATGTGCTTTCGCATCTTCCAGGAGACGCTCACCAACATCATGCGCCACGCCAAGGCGACCCGTGTCGATGTGACCCTAACCCAGGTTGACCACGAGCTTGTCCTGACCGTACGCGACAACGGCAGGGGAATCTCGGAGAAGGAGGTCGTCCATGCTCGGTCTATCGGCCTAATCGGCATGAGGGAGCGCGTGGCACAGGTCGGGGGCCAGGTCTTCTTTTTCGGCATACCCAACCGAGGAACCACGGTGACGATGCGAGTGCCAATGCCGGAGACGCTGGCCAAGGGACATCCCTCGCCATGAGAATCCTGATTGCCGACGACCACGCCGTCGTGCGCCACGGCCTGAGGCAGATTCTAACCTCCGCGTTTAAGCACTCGGTCTTTGGTGAAGCAGCGAACTCCCAGGAGGCGCTCGATCGCGTTTGGAAGGAACCGTGGGATATCGTGATCCTCGACCTGACGATGCCAGGGCGAAGCGGCCTCGAGGTCCTCAAGGAGATCAAGCAGGCGCGGCCCAAGCTCCCAGTCCTCATCCTGAGCATGCACCCTGAGGACCAGTTCGCCGTTCGCCTGCTCAAGGCGGGGGCTTCCGGCTACATGACCAAGGAGAGCGCCCCGGAGGAGCTCGTGGGGGCAGTGAACAAGGCCGTGGCTGGGGGCCGATACGTAAGCACCCCGCTTGCGGAGAAACTGGCCTCATTGATCGTGCACGATACGGCGGCGGCACCGCATGAATGTTTGTCCGACCGCGAGTTCCTTATCCTCAGGCTGATTGCCTCGGGAAAGACCGTGAGCGCAATAGCGCAGGACCTGTCGCTCAGCGTCAAGACGGTGAGCACCTATAGGGCCCGCCTACTCGACAAGATGTCGATGTCCAACAACTCGGAGCTCGTCCAGTACGCCTTCCAGTACCAGCTCGTGGAGCGCGGCTCCATTGTCATGGGACCCTCTCCCAAGAAAAAGTAGGCGAACGCCCCATCCCGCATCTGGGAGCCGTCTGCTAGGATTACAGTCCAAGGGGGATCAGGCCTCTTGCGCAAACTACCTACGTGCTCGGCAGAAAATTATGAACGCAACCAACGGTACGCAATTGTCGCCCGCGCCTTTTGACGCATGGGCGATCCTCGATCTTTGGATGCGCAGGTGGCGCTGGGTAGCCTTATGGACGGTCATCGTGGCGATCGCGGGTGCCTTCACTGCTAACGTCGTCTGGAGCCACTCCTTCACCTCTACCGCACAGCTGATAAGGTACGAACCGTCCTCGATCGACGACTCGTATCACCCGCGGGCTTTGGCGGCACCGAGTTTGGTGGTCATGCTCCAGGCGCCCGGCCTGCTCGAGGAGGTGGGATCCCGCCTGAGTCCGCCCCTCACGGCGAGGGAGCTCTCGGAGCACCTCGAGATCGCACTCGACCGAAACAACGATGTTGTGACCGTCACCGCATCCGGACGATCACGGGACGCTGCCATAGATATTGTAAATCGGTACTGCGCCGCGGCCATTGCCTACACCCAGGCCATCCAGCGCCAGGAAGCAACCGAGGTGGGGGATAATCTTAACCGGCAAGTCGAGCAGGTGGAGAGCGAGATCTTGTCTACCCGCAAGGAAATCCCTGCCGCCAGCGAGGAGGCAGTTTCCGCAATTTCAGCCATTCCAGCCTCGACCTTCGGTGTGGCAACCAGCCTCCAGCTGCGGATTCAGGCCGCGCGCGACCAGCTCGACGACCTGCTAACCCGCTACACTGACGCGCACCCGATGGTGCTCGAACAGCGCGCCCAACTGGCGGCCCTCGAGGACCAGCAAAGCAAATCCGGAGCCTCGGAAACAGCTGTTCAGTCCCCCGGCCAGGTCGCCCCGCCCCAATCGGCGATTTCCCCGATGAATTACGGGCGGGTGACACCCGAGGACGTAGCCATGGGCGAGCGCATGCGCGCACTGGAAACCAACCGCGCGCTCCTGATAGCGCGCCAAAGGGCGCTCCAGCCATTTCGGGACAACCCCCCAGGCTATTTTCGCATACTCCTGTCCGCATCCGCAAACCCGACGCGGCTGCAGAGATTCAGGCTCCAGGTCGCGCTCTTTGCCTGCCTTGGGGCAGTCGTAGGCTTTTTTGGCTCAGTCGCGCAGATAGTCCTCGTGGAATCGCTCGACAGGCGGATCAAGACCCGCGCGGACGTTCGACGCGTCACCGCCCTTCCCCTGATCGCGACTTTGGGAGATTTGAATGCGATATCGCCACTGAGCCAGAACCAGTGGGCATTCCGCACGTGGACGGCGCTTCAGAGTAAGCTTAGCACCTCTCCCAACAGCGGCTTGGTATGCGGGTTCATCTCCGCCAGGAGCGGCGACGGTCGCTCCACATGGATCAGCCTCCTTGCGCGCGCGGCAAGGACATGCGGCTTCCGCGTCCTGACCATCGTCGCGAACGCCTCCGATCGCCCTCATGCAGTACCGGCGCCGGCAGACGCACCGGGAAAAAGGGAGGCATCTCCCACCGTGGGAGGCGACCTCTCGACGCCAGGGCACATCGTCGCGCAGCTGACGAGCGAGGAGTGCCCGCCCGTCGTCGTCGTCCCTTTGCCCGATTGGATCTGGAACCTCGAACGGCGCAAGCAATGGCGCTCCGCATTTGATGCATGGCAAGCCATTGATCATGTGGTGATTCTTGTCGAATTGCCGCCGGCTTCGGCAGCCGAGTCCGTTTTGCTCGCGGCAACCGTTCCAAATCTGGTCTGGCTCGTTGATGGGAGCAGGAACGACGCCACGGAGACGCTTGTCGACCTAGCCACACTCAGGGCCGCCGCCTGCAACCTTGTGGGAGCCGTGCTGAACAAGGAACAGGCAACTCCGTTAAGGGCCCGATTTGGCAGATGGCTGGGAAGTGCGGCGCTACTCGTGGCCCTTGGTGCCGGCTCGGCTTCGCCCGCTGCGCGCGCGTCCACCCCACCCCTTCCCGCGGCTCCGCCACCGTATTCGAATGTGGTCGATTCGGTACAAAGGCCCGAGTGGCAGAAGCACCTCACCCTGGGTCCGGGCGATGTGCTGAGCTTTCACCTCTATGGCTCGCCGGAGTTGACGCGCGAGGACGTGCCAATTTCGCCCGACGGGCGCATTTCCTACCTTGAGGCCGAGAACATAGTCGCTGCAGGTCTCACCGTTGATGAGCTTCGCGAGCATCTGGATACCGAGCTCGGTAGATTTCGCCGGGCGCCGCAGGCCTTTGTCACTCCCGTGTCCTTCAGGAGCAAAAAGTACTACATGCTGGGCACGGTCGTACAGAAGGGAGTGTTCTACCTGGACCATCCCGTCACGGTCGTTGAGGCGGTTGCGCGCTCGCGAGGCTTCGTGGCAGGTGTCTCCAACGGCGATACCGTGGAAACGACGGACTTTTCGAGGAGCTTCCTATCGCGGGGTGGCCGTCGGGTTCCGGTCGATTTCGAGCGCCTGTTCATGCATGGCGACCTTTCCCAGAATGTGGCGCTTGAGCCGAACGATCTTCTCTATTTCCCGGCCGCCAATTCCGGGGAGATCTTCGTCCTTGGAGAGGTGGGGTTGCCCGGACCGTTGGTGTATGACTCCAATGTGAGCGCCCTTTCCGCGATAGTTTCCCGCGGCGGATTCACCGAGCGTGCGTGGAAGGCCCACGTGTTGGTTGTGCGCGGCTCGCTCGACCACCCGGTGGCCCTGACCGTCGACATAGCCGGGGCGCTCACGGGCACCACGCCCAATCTGGCGCTCCAGCCCGGCGACATCGTCTACGTCGCGGACCGACCCTGGATCCGGGCGGAGGAGCTGCTTGATCACGCCGCAACGGCATTCGTGGCCTCCGCCGTGGTCACTTGGGCGGGGCTCAACGTGGGTCCAAGCATAATCTCCAGGCCATAGCCATGACCCAATCTGCGCGGCTCCTGCTCGTTGCGGCTCTAGCCGTCGTCCTCGCCGGCGCTTCCGGCTGCGAAAACAACACGCTGCCGGTCGCAAGGCCCGGTGTCCCGGTTCCCATCACCGCCGACCTCGGGTCAACCCTAGGCCAGCAGCTCGATGTTGCTCTCCTCGAGCCGCCCAAGGCGATATTCCATATCGGCCCGGGCGACCGGCTGGAGGTCGAAACGATGGGTAACACGGCCAGTCGCGCAACGGTAACGGTGGGGCCCGATGGCAAGATCTACTTCGATATACTGCCGGGCGTCGATGTCTGGGGATTGACCCTTGCCGAGGCCTCCGACCGCATCGGCCTGGAGTTCAAGAAGTATGTGCGGGAGAGACCCGCCGTGGCTGTAACCCTCCGGGCCGCGGCAAGCCAACAAGTCTGGATCCTTGGGCGCCTAAACAATCCGGGGGCCTATGCGATCGATGGTCCCAAATCGCTTCTCGACCTCGTGGTCGAGGCAGGCGGCCTGGGTGTCACTACACCGGCGGGAGGCGTGGGTTCCGAGGACGCGGACCTGTCCCGAAGTTTTCTAATTCGGGACGGTCACATGGTGCCGGTCGATTTTCAAAGGCTGTTGCGCGAGGGCGACCTGTCGCAGAATGTCTACCTTCAAGCCGGCGACTTTGTCTATGTGCCGCCGCTTCGCAGTTCCCAGGTCCACGTCCTGGGAGCCGTCCTTCAGCCCCGATCTGAGCGGATGGCAGGATCCCTCACGGTTATCGAGGCGATTGCCCTGGCGGGTGGCACCGTTCCCGATGCGTGCCTCGCAAACGTCGCCATCCTTCGCGGCTCCCTGACCCATCCCCAGATAGCGATTGTGGCGGTAAACCTGGTTCTTGTAGGAAAAGCACCCGACGTCCGGCTTGAGCCAGGCGACATCGTGTACGTTCCCTATACGCCCGAGCGCGTGCTCGAGCGCTATGCGACACTCATCCTCGACACCTTCGTCCGCACCGTCGGTGTCAACGAAGGTGCCTACATGGTGTCGAGCAAGTCCAAGCCCGTGTCGGTCGGCGTAAACCTTTCGCCATAGGTCGCGGCGTCGCAGTTGCCCCTGCTACCCTGTCGGACAAACGCCGACGGCGGGAGGCGCCCGTTTCCTACAGGACCATTGCCAAACATCTGACATGATTTTCGGACGGACACGGCTACCTGAGCCTTTGTCGGTCCCGCATAATAGCGGGCCTAATGAAGAGACTCCTCGCCCCGGGACTGTCAGAGTTCTCATGTCTGTGCTTTCTTGCCGCCCTAGCGGCAGCAACGCTCGCCCCAAGCGCCGCAGCCCAGGCGCTGCCCTCCGTCACGGTCGCCGCGACTTCACCGACGGCGGCAATAGACGGAACCGCGACCGGGTTGCTCACATTCACGCGAACGGGATCCACAACCGGCAGCCTTGCAGTCAATTACGCCTTGAGTGGCAGCGCAGTCAAATGGACCGACTATTACCGGCTGCCCCAGGGCGACATGCCTGTTTCGGTTACCATTGCCGCCGGCGCAACATCGGCGACGCTCGCCATCACCGCAAAGGCAAACTCCACGGGAGCCAGCCCAGAAACTGCGGTCTTCACCCTGACCCCAAACTCCTCGTACACGATCGGCTCGGCGAGCACCGCGACGATCTCGATCGTTTCCTCCGCTCCCTCCATTTCATCCGTGAGCGTGGTGGCCTCGGCCCCCACAGCCGCAATCGGAGGCTCAGTAACGGGCCTCCTCACGTTCTCCCGCACGGGGAGCACAACCAGCAGCCTGCCGGTCAACTACGCGCTTGCGGGCAGCGCAGTCAAATGGACCGACTATTACCGGCTGCCCCAGGGCGACATGCCCGTTTCGGTCACCATTGCCGCCGGCGCAACATCGGCGACGCTCGCCATCACCGCGAAGGCAAACTCCACGGGAGCCAGCCCAGAAACCGCAGTCTTCACCCTGACCCCCGAGCCGTCGTACACGATCGGAGCCTCGGGTACGGCAACGATCACGATTGTTGCGGCCGCTCCCGCCAGCGTCCCCGCGGCTGTGGTCACGGCCCCCGCGCCGGCCGCAACCTCTGCATCCGTCAGCGCGCCCGCGGTCGCCGCCGCGCCCTCCACGCAGGCTGTCACCCCCAACGTCGTCCCCACTCCGAGCACGGGCGTTTCGATTTCAGGTACCGGTCCCGCGGAGAGCGAAATGGACGACACCAACCTCATCGTGCCTTTGGTCGGGGACCATGCCCTGCGCGTGCTCACTCCCACCTTGCTCGAGTTGCGGCAGATCACGACAAAGGCGGCGGACCCGGCCCAGGTTTCGAGCTGGAACTTCGTGGGCGCCAATGGCGTGTCGACAGCGCCCTTGCCCGCACAGTTCACGGTGACGATTAGCGGCCAGCCCGTTACGGTCTCGGCCGTGGGTTTCAGGCGCCGCGTCCTGTACGCGCCCCTCAAGACGTACGACCTGAGGATCGACAACGCCCTCTACCTGCAGATTGCTTCTCCGGTCGCCGACGGCGAAGCGGTGGCTGTCACGGATCCCGACGGGCAGATCTGGTCAGCCTCGGAAGTCTTCGCCGTAACGGCGGACCCCCTTCGCTACAGCCCGGGGATCCATGTGAACCAGGAGGGCTACGTCCCGAAATTTCCCAAAAAGGCCATGATTGGCTACTACCTTGGCGACATGGGGGAAATGCCGGTCAGTGCGACCACGTTCAGCGTGGTGGACGTGGACTCTAACGCCGTGGTGTTCCAGGGCTCACTCACACCGCGCCAGGACGTGGGCTACGAGACCACGCCGTTGCCTTATCAGCAGGTGCTCGAGGCCGATTTCAGCAGCCTGACGACCACCGGCGAATACCGGATCCTGGTCCCCGGGATGGGGGCGTCGCTGCCCTTCGTTATCAACGACGGAATCGCGATGGGCTTCGCGCGGACCTACGCCCTGGGAATATTCGGGCAGCGCAGCGGTGCGGCGGCCACGCTCCCCTACACCCGGTTCACGCACGCTGCGGACCACACCGCGCCGGCGCAGGTCCCCGCGAGCGACTCCGACCCGCAGTTCTCATTTACGTGGAAGACGGTCGCCGGATACGCAACCACCTTGAACAGCAACAACCCGGCGCAGGTAGCGCCGGCCCTGACGAGCAATGCCTCCTCGCTCTACCCGTTCGTTAAATCCGGGACCGTCGATGTCTCCGGCGGCCATTGGGACGCCGGCGACTACAGCAAGTACACGGAGAACAGCGCTGAACTCGTGCACTACCTGATCTTTAGCGTGGATTCGATCCCCGGGGTGGCGGCCATGGACAACCTGGGGATCCCCGAGAGCGGCGACGGCGTTCCCGATGTCCTCCAGGAGGCAAAGTGGGAGGCGGATTTCCTTGCGAAGATGCAGGACGCCGACGGGGGTTTCTACTTCCTGGTATATCCTAAGGGCCGAGAGTACGAGTCCAACGTCCTCCCCGAAAATGGCGACTCCCAGGTCGTGTGGCCAAAGAGCACCTCGGTCACGGCCGCCGCGGTCGCCGCGCTCGCCGAGGCGGGCTCGTCGCCCGCGATGTTGAAGTTCTATCCCCAGGCCGCCGCCCTCTACGAGCAGAAGGCCTTGCTCGGATGGCAGTTCCTGCAGGGCGCCATCGCGAAGTACGGAAAGGCCGGAGCCTACCAGAAGATCACCTTCTACAGCGACGACTGGACCCACGACGACGAGCTGGCGTGGGCGGCCGCGGCGATGTTTGCAGCGACCGGCAACACGCAGTACCAGACCCAGCTCTTCGCGTGGTTCCCGAATCCCGCCGATTCGTCCACGTTCCGCTGGGGCTGGTGGCGCATGTCCGAGGGGTGGGGCAACGCCATTCGCACGTATGCGTTCGCGGTGCGTAGCGGCCGGCTTCCGCAGGGGGCCCTTGATGCCGCTTACCTCGCCTCCTGCGAGGCTCAGGTCGTGGCCGCCGGCGATGACGCCGTAACGTGGTCTGCTGACAATGCCTATGCGAGCCCCTTTCCCCCGGCGACAAAGGCCGTTCAGGGCGGCGGATGGTACTTCTCCCTCGACCAGGCCTCCGACATGGCCGTCGCCTACCAGATCAATCCAAAGCCCGCGTACGTAGACGCCTTGGTGGGTGCTATGAATTACGAGGGGGGCACAAACCCGGTCAACGTGACCTTCCTCACCGGTCTGGGCTTAAAGCGCCAGGAAGAGAATGTCAGCCAATACGCCCAGAACTCCCGCCGCATCCTCCCTCCTTCGGGAATCCCGATCGGCCAAGTCACGGCCGGATTTGAATACCTTTCCAGCTACGGTTCGGAGCTGTCGGAGCTGTCCTACCCGACAGACAGCGGATCAAAGAACATCTATCCCTACTACGACCGCTGGAGCGACGCGTTCAACGTCACGCAGGAATTCATCACGGTTAACCAGGCCCGAAGCTTCATGGCCACCGCCTTCCTTGCGACCCTCACGTCGAGCTCCACGGGGGCTTGGACGGCCCCGGCGGCAACAATCTCCGTGCCCAGCACGGTGGCGCTCATGAACACGCCCCTCACCCTCAGCGTCACGGTACCCGGAATGGACCTCACGGGCGCCCGGATCGTGTGGGAGGGGCGCGACCAGCAGCCGGCCTTTGGCTCCACGTATACGGTCTCACCGGTGAATGACGGGGACCAGTGGGTGGAGGCCGAGATCGAGTGGCCGGACGGACGCCGGGCCTTTGCAGAAAACGATTTCCAGGCGAACAGCCCCGTCCAGATCTGGATCGACGACGCGCTGCCCGCCGGCGCCTCCATTTCCGCAGACGGCGGCGAGAAATGGACCTGGGTGTCGCAGAACCCCGCCCCGGAGTCCGGAAAGCTCGCCGCGCAGACGATTACAGCAGCGGGGCTCCACGAGCTATCGTTCACGGGCGCGACCGGAGCGATGCAGGTGAACGCAGGCGATACCCTGTTCGCATGGGTCTACCTGGACAGCGCGAGCCCTCCCTCGGAAATCATGCTGGCATGGAATGACGGCTCATCCTGGGAGCACCGCGCGTACTGGGGCGCTAACGACATCACGTACGGCACCAGCGGGACCGTGGGGCGCTACAACGCCGGCCCCCTTCCCGCTGCGGGCCAATGGGTGAAGCTCTCGGTGCCGGCCAGCGCCGTCGGCCTCGAAGGGGCTACCGTAAGCGGCATGGATTTCGCGCTCCAAGATGGGGGCGTCACGTGGGACGCCATCGGCAGAGCCTCGGCGAGTCCGTAATCCCCACAGGGCACGGCACGTTCCTTCTTCCCCCAATACGGCTCCGAGATGCGCATCCGTCGCTTCCAGGCGACCTTGTCCCTACCGTACCGTATCCCCTTTCCCGAGCATGACTGACCGGGCAATCCACGCGGCTTGACCCACCCCCGGCGGCAAGCGCGATGAAAAGGGGGTGAGCACCCCATGGTTGCCGCCACGCCGCTCCTGTAGATTGGGGCCGCGTGCCGATTCGTTACCTATTCGCGTGCTGCCTTTTATGGTTTGGCCCTGCTGCAGACGAGCTTAGCGCCCAGCTGCGGGCCGATGGCGACACCCACGCGCTTAGCCTCCCCGAGGTCGGCGACGTTTCCCTGCAGATCATCTCTCCCACCCTCCTTGAATATACGCTTATAAGTTCGGGCGTCCTGGGCGACCCGCGAGCTCCGGCGTTTGCCGCAACGATACAGGGAGAGGCCTTGGAAATCTCTGCAACGGGGGCAAAGCGGAGGGTCGTCTATGCACCCCTTGCAAGGCGCGACCTGAGGATAGCCACCCATTTCTTCATTAGCCTGGGCCGAGCGATTGACCCCGCCCGCGCCGGCCAGGAGATCGAGGTCCATGACATGAATCGCTCGGCCAAATTCCCGCCGGCGAAGGCCTCCTTCGACCCGCTGCGCTACAACCCAGCGATCCATGTGAACCAGGAAGGCTATGTCCCCTCGCTCCCGAAGAAGGCCATGGCGGGATATTACCTCGGCGACATGGGCGAACTGGACATACCGTTACACTCCGGATTCTCGCTAATCGATGCGCGAAGCGGAGCGCTGGTCTACACCGGCGTGCTGGCCGTCCGCAGGGATTCCGGCTACCGGACAAGGCCGACCCCCTACCAGAAGGTGTTCGTGGCGGATTTCAGCGATTTTAGAACCCCGGGGGAATATCGCGTTCTAATCCCCGGACTCGGGGCGTCCCTGCCCTTCCTCATCGACGACGGGATTGCGATGGGCTTTGCGCGCACCTACGCGCTCGGCCTTTACCACCAGCGCTGCGGGGCCGCCAACGCGCTTCCCTACACCCGGTTCGTGCACGCCGCATGCCACCTGGCCCCTGCCCAGGTGCCCGCGCAGGCGGATCCCCAGTTCGCATTCACATGGAAGACCATCGCGGGGTATGGCGGCTCCCCAAACCGCGACAACCCGCGCCAGAAGGCCCCTGCCCTCACCAGCGAGGAAAGCCAGCTTTATCCCTTTGTGAACGTCGGCCCGGTCGACGTTTCGGGCGGCCACCACGACGCCGGCGACTACAGCAAATACACGATTAACAGCGCTGAACTGGTCCACTACCTCATGTTTGCCGTGGATTCGGTCGCAGGGGTCGCTTCGCTCGACAACCTGGGAATCCCGGAGAGCGGCGACGGCATTCCCGACGTGCTCGAGGAGGCCAAGTGGGAGTCTGACTACCTCGCGAAACTCCAGGACGCCGACGGTGGATTCTACTTCCTTGTTTACCCGAGGGACCGGCAGTACGAGTCCAATGTCCTGCCCGACCATGGAGACCCGCAGGTCGTTTGGCCGAAGAACACCGCCGCGACTGCCGCCGCGGTCGCGGCGCTCGCCGAGTGCGCCTCCTCCCCAGAATTCCGGCGGCACTTCCCCGCCGAAGCGGCCCGGTACCTCGGGCAGGCCAAGCTCGGGTGGAAATTCCTTATGGACGCGATCGCCAGGCACGGCAAGGCGGGCGCCTACCAGAAGATAACGTTCTATGGCGATCGCTACACCCACGACGACGAGCTCGCCTGGGCCGCCTGCGAGCTTTTCCTCGCCACGGGCGACCCGGAATTCAGGCAGCGCCTATTTGAGTGGTTCCCCAATCCGGCAGACCGCTCAACGTTTCGATGGGGCTGGTGGCGTATGTCCGAGTGCTGGGGGAATGCAATCCGGAGCTATGCGTTCGCGGCGAAGAGCGGCAGGCTGCCCTTGAGCGCCCTCGACCCAGGCTATCTTGCAGCTTGCGAGCGCCAGGTGGTGGCTGCGGGCGACGACGCCCTGGAGTGGTCCCATGATAACGCCTATGCCACACCCTTTCCCACGGCCACGAAGGCGGTCAACGGGGCCGGCTGGTATTTCTCGCTGGACCAGGCCTCCGACATGGCCGTCGCGTACGCAATCGACCCGAAACCCGAGTACATTGACGCCCTTGTCGGGGCCATGAACTTCGAGGGCGGCTGCAATCCGGTCAATGTCACCTACCTGACGGGGCTCGGCGTGAAACGCCAGCGCGAGGTGGTCGACCAATTCGCGCAGAACGACCACAGGGTCCTGCCCCCGTCGGGCATTCCTATTGGCAACATCCAGGCGGCATTCCAGTACATGCCCCTTTACGGCGCAGCGCTCCGCGAGGCCACCTATCCCGACGACAACGCAGCGGTGGGGCCGTACCCGTTCTATGACCGCTGGAGCGACGCGTTCAATGTCACCACGGAATTCATCTCGGTAAACCAGGCGCGGAGCCTGCTTGTCACGGCATTCCTCGCCGCGCGCACTCCTGCCGCTGAAAAGAAATGGACCTATGCCCGAGCGCGCATTTCCCTGCCGCAGGGACCTTTACAACTTGGAGTTCCCGTTACCTTGAAAGTGGATGTACCCGGCGAGGATGTCTCCAACGCTCGCATCGTATGGGAGGCTCGCGATCAGGAGCCGGCATTTGGAAGGAGCTACACCCTTTCGCCAAGGAACAGCGGCCAACAATGGGTTGAGGCCGAGGTGGAATGGCCCGACGGGCGGCGCGCCTTCGCAGCCGGAACATTCGCAGCCGACAGCGCGACAGTCACCTGGCTTGATGGGGACGTGCCCGCCGGCGCCGCCGGCGGCTCCACCGGCGGCGACGGATGGAATTGGGTGGAGGCGGCGCCCCGCCCGCCTTATGGCGTTCTCTCCCACCAATCGAGCATGTCGGATGGCCTGCATGAGCATTGGTTCAACGGCGCCAGCGCCACGCTCGAGGTCGACCCGGGCGATATCCTATTTGCGTGGGTCTATCTTGACCCCGAGAACCCCCCCCGCGAGGTCATGATCACCTGGAATGACGGGAAGTCGTGGGAGCACCGCGCGTATTGGGGCGCCAACGCGATCACCTACGGGGAAACCGGCTCTGCTGGGCGTTATCCTGGGGGAACACTCCCGCCGGCGGGGCGCTGGGTGCGGCTCGCCGTTGCCGCCCGTTCGGTTGGCCTTGAAGGATCAATGCTCAGCGGAATGGGCTTCTCCCTTGTCGGAGGGCGCGCGACCTGGGGCCCGGCGGGCCGATCTCGCTAGCACGCCGCGATGACCTCAAGCCGGCGTCCCCCGACCCGTTCCTCTACACTCGCATCTAGATTCTCCGGAATGCCCCGGATCCTGCCTAGGTTCTCAACAAACCCATGGGCGATCGCGTAGCGCGTCAGACCGGCAACGTCATGGATATTGAGCTTGTCCATCAACTGCTGGCGGTGCTTCTCGACGGTCTTGATGCTGATGCTCAGTGCGGACGCGATCTGCTTGTTCACATGGCCCTCGGCCACCATCTGCAGCACCTCCCGCTCCCGGCTTGTCAGATGCTCATTTCCCCCGACCGTCGTACGGCCTTTGACGTAGGACTCCCTATAGAGCTCGAGCAGACGCTTCAGGATGGACGGGCTGAAATAGGCGTTTCCTTTGGATATCTCGCGCACGGCCTTGATCAGCTCGCTGGCAGCCGTCTGCTTGATGAGGTATCCTGAGGCGCCCGCCTCCGTGAGTTGGTGCACGTATTCGTCATCGGCGTAGGAGGAGAGGATCAGGATCTTCGACGGCACCCCTTCGCGCACGAGCTGGCAGGTAGCCTCAAGGCCGTTGAGGATTGGCATCGCGATGTCCATCACCACAACATCGGGCCTCAGCTCGTGCGCCATTTTTACCGCCTGGCGGCCATTGCCTGCCTCGCCGACTACCTCGATATCCTGCTCGGCCGACAAGAGGGACCTCAGTCCCTGCCTCACGACTACATGATCTTCAGCAAGCACCACGGATATTTTCTTCATAATGTTTGGAATTTTTGGCCCTGGGCGGGTTTTGCGGGACTGCCGTGGCCATTGGCGTCCGAGAAACCGTTCAACTTGCCGTTGGGCATCGCATCCACCGGGATCTTCACCCTGACACAGGTGCCCTTGCCGGGCATGGAATCTATCGAGAGGCATCCCTTCACCAGGCGGACACGCTCCTTCATGCCGAGGAGTCCGAGGCGCCCATTGCTCTCGCCGGCGAGCTCGGACTGGACGTTGAACGCGCAGCCGTCGTCCCTGACCTCCATGTCCAGAAAGCCATCCCCTGATGTGAATTCGATCTTTACGGAGGTAGCCTGCGCATGCTTGTAAACGTTGTTCAGCGCCTCCTGTGCCACGCGAAAGAGCACCTCGCCTCGCCCTTCATCGAGACGGGCCAAGTGGGGGTGGGCCACGAGCTCGGTCCTGATGCCCGTCCGTCGTGTGAAGTCCAGGATGTGCGCCCGGAGAGCGGATTGGATGCCGAGGTGGTCCAGCATGGCCGGTCTGAGTTCGCGCGCGAAGCTGTGCACGGTCTCCATGGTCCGGGCCAGGAGCTGTTCCGCTTCGGCAACGTTTCGCTGGAATCCCGCATCCGAGACACCCTGCCTCTTTAGCATCGCGATGGAGACGTTGATCGCCGTCAGTGCCTGACCGATCTCGTCGTGAAGCTCGCGGCTGATGCGCTTGCGCTCATCTTCCTGGGCTGTGAGAATCTGGGCAGATAGGTCGCGCAGGTTGGCCTCCGTGGCCCGTGCATTTTGGTAAAGCAAGAAGTAGTGATCCTTGGTCGCCTGCATGGCCGCCTCGGTCCTTTCGTGCTCTGCAATTTCCTCCTGGAGCTCGGCGTTGCGAAGGGCCAGTTCCTCCAGGTAGTCATCCCGCGTCCCAAACCGTTTGTCCTTGCCGCCGGCGGTCTCGCGACCGGCAACCTCAAAGGGGGATAAGACCGCTAACAGGAAGGAATCGAGAGCCGTTGCAAAATGGTCCGGACGGGCCATCTCCCCGTTGCAAACAGCTCCATCGGCGAGTGCGCGGTGATGCAGGCATACCAGGTCGGGAATGCCGATTCCGGCGGTCAATGCCGCCTGTCCCAGATCCAAGGCCTGCTGCAGAGTCTCCTGGCAGGGCTGGGCAAGATGATCCTCCAGGGCCTCCTGATAGGTGTAGGAAAGACCCTTCTGCGAGCCGGTTCTCCGTTTGGACAGGTGCATCAGCATGGCGTTAGGTTTGGTTAGTATTCAGCTGGGTGGGTCCGTTCCATGCCGGCGGTAGGTGCATGCTGCGTCTAGCTGGGGTGTTCACCCCCCCTCCAATGGCGCATGGCGATGGTCTAGATTGGACGGACCTTCTTCATCAATAACCTAGACCTGCACTTCCCTAACACCCTTCGGTGATGCGACTGCTGTACATTCACGAACGGATCGGAGCCTTGGGTGGCGCCGAAGCTAACATCCTCCTGACAGCGCAGATGCTGCGCCGCAGGGGCCACTCCGTGGCCATCGCCCATGGCGAGAGCGGGTCAAGCGATCCCGAATGGGACGAGGCCTTCGCGGCCCGGCTAGCACTGGGCTCGCCCGGCTCCTTCCGGCCCGGAGCCCTTGAGAGCGCGATCGCGCAGTTTCACCCCGACGTCCTGTTCTTGCACAAGTTCTCGGATCCCGGAGTTCTGGACGCCTTGGCATCGTGCGGGCTGCCCGTGATCCGGATGGTTCACGACCATGACATCTACTGCATGCGCAGCTACAAGTACCACTACCTAAGCCGCCGCATCTGCGCGCGACCGGCCTCGGCGTATTGCATCCTTCCGTGCGGGGCCTCGCTAGGGCGCAACCCCGAAGCCGGTTTTCCGATACGCTGGGTCAGCTTCGGGGCAAAGCTAAGGGAAATAGCCGTAAACAAAAGATTCCACACGTTAGTCGTCGCCACCGAATTCATGAGGGGTGAGCTGCTTAAGAACGGCTTCGATGAGGGCCAGATTGAGATCCACGCCCCCGTTCCGCGGCCGATAAGTTTTTCGAAGCCTTCCTCCTTCGGAAAACGCAACCTCATCGTCTATTCCGGACAGATCATACGGGGCAAGGGCGTCGATGTTCTCCTCGAGTCGCTCGCCCGGGTAAGATCGCCCTTTGAATGCGTCATTTTGGGAGACGGAAGCCAGAGGGCCGAATGCGAGAGGCTTTGCACACGCCTCGGTTTGGATGGCCGGGTCCATTTCGCGGGTTTTGTACCGCAGGCCCGAATCGCCGATTACTACCATGAGGCATCGCTAGCGGTGATGAGCTCCCTATGGCCTGAGCCCTTCGGGGCCGCGGGCCTGGAAGCAATGAGGCATGGGCTGCCCGTGGTAGCCTTTGACGCCGGGGGCATCCGCGAATGGCTCCTGGATGGCATCAACGGCTTCCTGGTTCCCTGGATGGACCGCAGAGCCTTTGCAGAAAAGGTCGATGCGCTCCTCATCGACAAGGTGCTTGCGCGCAACTTTGGGGAGGCCGGCCGCCAATTCGCGGATGAGCGCTACAATTTTGATGCCTATCTAGACGGCCTCGAATGCCTTTTTGCCCGCGCGTCTAAACAGACGGCGGAAGCACAACATTGAAAACTCGCTCAAACAGAATGAACCCACGAACAAGAAAAAACGTCAGTCTCGACCTGCTGGGGCATTTTGACACCTTCCAGAGCCGCCGCGGACTGTACCGACTGAACCTCTACTTCTCGCTGCGCCGTCTCACGTCGAGGTGGCTTGTGCGCAGCGCCGACATCTCAAAGCGCGCCCTGGACGTGGCGGGCAGCGGCGCCGCGCTCCTTGTCATCGGACTACCGCTCATCGCCATAGGAGCGTTCATTCGCCTTGACGGCGGCCCGTCCATCTTCGCACAAACCCGAGTGGGCCGGTACGGAAGGGAATTCAAGATGTTCAAGTTCCGCTCCATGCGCCCGGACGCCGAGAAGCTCCTTGCGGGGCTCCTCGCAGCGAACCAGCACCAAAAAGGCGTCACCTTCAAGATCAAGGACGACCCACGCGTCACCTCGATCGGCCGCTGGCTGCGCAGGTACTCCCTCGACGAACTCCCCCAGTTCTACAACGTCTTTCGCGGCGACATGTCGCTGGTGGGACCGCGGCCGCCGGTCCCGCGCGAAGTGGCGCTCTACTCCCTGGCCGACCGCCGGCGCCTGTCGGTGAAGCCTGGCATCACCTGCATCTGGCAGATCAGCGGGCGGGCTGAAATCGATTTTGAAGGCCAGGTCAAACTCGACGTGAACTATATCGAGAGCCAAAGCCTTGGACAGGACATAAAGATTCTAGCCAAGACCCCAAAGGCGGTCGTTTTCGGCTCCGGCGCCTACTGATGAAGGCCCTACTCATCTGTCCGTCGAAGAGGCCGGCAATCCCCCACCTTAAAGAATCCGGCCCCCTCGCCACGATTCCGATTCTCGGCGAAAGCCTCGTAGGAAGCTGGATCGAACACCTGGTCTCGCTTGGCGCGAAGCAGATCTGCGTGGTGACCGTCGAGGAACAGGAGCACGTGGCCTCGTCCGTCGGCGACGGGGCAAGATGGGGCGTCAGCATAAGCTTTGCCCATTCGAACGGCCAATTGTCACGCGAGGAGGCCGCCAGCCGATTTCGCCCGGCGGACGAAACGGACTGGCTCCCGAAACCCCACGACATCGTGGTGATGTCCCATTTGCCCGGCTTATCGAAACTGCCCCTCTTTGAGAGCTATGCGGGCTGGTATGTGGCATTGTGCGCTTGGATGCCGCGTGCCGTGACGCCCACCCGGGTAAGGGTCCTGGAAAAGCTACCGGGAGTATGGGTTGGGAGCAGGGCCCGCGTCTCGCCGAAGGCCAAGCTGATTCCCCCCTGCTGGGTGGGCGACCAGGCGGCCATAGGGCCCGGCGCCGTGGTTGGCCCCGGCTCAATCATCGAGGATCGCTCGGTGGTAGGGGCTAAAGCATCGGTAAAGGAGAGCTGGATTGGCCCCGATACGTGCGTGGGACCCATGACCTCGGTAGCTGGATCCCTTGCATGGGGGAGCAGGCTGATCGACTGGCGGAACGACTCCTCCCTCCAAGTCCCCGACTCTTTCCTGCTGGGATCGCTCGTCGCGCCTCCTTTCACCGCCACCACTGATCGATTCGGCCGATCCCTCGCAAAGGCGGAACCCCCTAGACCGCGGAGCCCTCTTTCCGCAGCGATGCGCCCGCCCTTGACACAGGCGTCGAACCTTAAGCCGACCGGATAAAGCCAGGAAACGCCATTATGAAACTAGAAACTCAGGGCGCCAGTCTGATGATCTCGGAGATCGTGGAGCTGACCGCGGTGAACTCCGCAACTTTTCGCAGCGAGGTGGAGGGGGCACTTGGCGGGTCACCCTCCGTGATCGAAATCGACCTGTCTCAGACCCGTTTCATGGATAGCAGTGGGCTCGGGGCCCTTTTTGCGCTCTACCGTGCCACCGCGCAGCGCGAGGACATCTCCCTTCGTCTCCTTGATCCGACCCCGGAGATCCAACAGCTACTCAAGCTGACCCAAATGCAGCAGCTCTTCGAAATTGTCCGACGCTAGGCCCATAGCTGTCACATCGCTCGAGCCGGCCCGGCCCGCGACCCTGCGCCTTGCCTTCGCGCCCGATTTGGAATCCGCCCGCGAGGTCTCAATCGCAATCCGGAACTTTTTGGCCGAGCAGGGCGTCGGCGAGAAGGAGCTCTTTTCCTATGAATTGTGCATAGCCGAGGCCAGCAACAACGCCGTCGAGTACGCGGAGGGTCCTTCGCGCTACCTTAAGCCCATTGCTGAGGCGCTCTTCACCCCGTCCCAGATCGAGCTGCGAGTTACCGACCACACGGCAGGCTTTGCTCTGCCTGAGCGGATTCCACCCCCTCCTCCCATGACCGACCGGGGCCGGGGCCTCTTTCTCATCCAGTCGGTGATGGACGAGGTTCGGTACCTTCGCGGGAACAAGGAGAACATCTTGGTCATGCGCAAGAAGCGCCGGACCGTAAGGGCTCCCTTAACGACGGAGAAGGCAGACGCCATAGGCTCCCTCTCATTTGATCAGACCAAGCAGCAGTTGACCGAGTCCACGCTCCAGATGGCCATGATGGCAGACGAGCTAAAGCTTCGCTCGGACACCCTCAGTTCCGTTTTCCGGTGTTGCGCTGAGCTAGGACGGGTTGACAAGGCAGCCGAGAGTTTCGAGGGGCGGCTCCTCGTCGATCTCCTCCACCTTACCTCCGCCGACTGGTACGTCCTGCGCATGTTGTCTCCGGATGGAAGGAAGCTCCTGGTCGCAGCTGCCTCCGAATCAGATCTCGCTTCTTTGCCCATCGAGCTCCCAACCGCCACAGACGGCGCGTCAGGATTGGAGGGAACCGTGGCGATCAGCAGGACTCCGGTGCGATTTGATATCCGGGAAAGCACGAACCCCTCCGAGCCGCTTCGCATGGTCGGTCCCGAGGGAGCGGGCCTGGTCTGCCCGCTGTGCTTTGGCGAGACGCTCGTGGGAACGATCGCGGTCGGCCGGCGCAATGGGGATTTTCCGCTCGGAAGACTCCAGGACGAGGTGATCCGCACGTTCGCCGAGTTTCTCGCGATCCAAACCCTCAATATCAGCCGCCAGAAGGTGGAGATGCACAATCGTGTCGTCGCGCGGGAGCTCGAGATTGCGCAGAACATCCAACACCTGCTTCTGCCGCGCACGTTGCCGCAGCTGCCCGGTTTTAGCCTTGCCGGCGGATGGCAAAGCGCGCGCGAGGTCGGAGGTGATTTCTACGACGCCATCGCCCTCGACGGCCAGAGGCTTCTCCTGATGATCGCGGACGTAATGGGCAAGGGCGTCCCTGCCGCGCTGTTTGCCACCACCATGCGAGGACTCCTCAGGGGCCTGGCTTCGCGCAGCTCCGACCCCTCTCAACTCCTTAGCGGCCTGAACCGGCTGCTCTACAAGGAGCTTTCCTCGGTCTCGATGTTCATCACGGCCCAGGTGGTCTTGGTAGACCTGAGGACCCGGATGCTCACCGCGGCAAGCGCCGGACATTGCCCGCTGCTCTTCGTTCCACCGGGAAGGCGTTCCGTCACGGCGCTGCCGATTCAGGGTCTCCCACTTGGTGTTCTTCCGGATACTGAGTATCCCCACTCGAGCGCGCGGATGGGCTCTCCGGCCGCACTGCTTCTCTACACGGATGGGTTGACTGATACCCGTAATCTGGCGGGAAAGGCCTACGGACAAAGACGTCTCACGGCCTGGTTGAAATCGCAGGCGACCCCGGGGCGAAACGCCACAGAACTTCGGGATCGTCTCGCGACCGAGCTGAATCGGTACCGCGGCGACGCGATGATGGACGACGATCAGGCCTTCCTCCTCCTGACCGAGGAGGCTAGCGGGCCGGCAATCAAGGCGTGCTCTCCTCGGAAAAGGGTGCTTATCCACCCGGGGTCATTCCTGTTTCCCCAATCTGCAGGACTTCCAAGTCTCATATGAAACCCTTTCTACCGCTTTTCGTTTTCGTCGACGCCTGCGGCTGGGAGATCATCAAGGACCACCCATTCGCCCGGGCTCACGCTCCCCATAGGCGCAAGCTCAGGTCGGTCTTTGGCTATAGCTCGGCGTGCATTCCGTCGATCCTATCGGGCCGCTGGCCATCCGATCACCGCAACTGGTGCTATTTCGTCTACGATCCGCCAAATTCCCCTTTTCGGGACCTTCGGCACCTCCGCTGGCTGCCGCGGGCCCTTACGAGCCGACGCTTCTTCCGGCACCGGCTGTCCCGTATCCTCAAGGTCCACCTGAAGTTCCGCGGCTATTTCGACCTCTACAACATCCCTTTCGAGTACATCTCGATGTTCGACTTCTCGGAGAAGAAGAATCCCCTCCAACCCGGAGGATTGAACCAGGGTCCCAACATATTCGACTACATGCAGGAGCGGGGGATCGCCTGGCATGTGAGCAATCCAAAGGTCGGCGAACGGCAAAATCTGGACTCGCTTCTCTCTGACATCCGGAGTGAGAGCATAGATTTTGGCTTTCTGTATTGGCCCGACCTTGACGGAGTGCTCCATAGAGTCGGTAACACCTCTCCCGAGGTGCCGGTGAAACTAAGTTCCTACGAGCCATGGCTCGACGAGCTGATGGCGTGCGCCCACGAGCACTATGAGGAAGTCCAATTGACCATCTTCAGCGACCACGGAATGGCCAATTGCGATCGTCTCATCGACCTGCGGGCCCGAATCGACCCCCTTGGACTGAAGATGGGGGCGGACTATGCCGTGGTCTATGACTCGACGATGGCGCGCTTCTGGTTTTTCAACGAAAGGGCGCGGTCGCTGGTCACGGAATGCCTCGGGACCGTCACCGAGGGCAGGATACTCGCCGACAGGGAGCTGGAGAACCTGGGAACGCTGTTTGCCGACCGCTATTTTGGCGAACTCATCTTTCTGGTCGATGAAGGGGTGCTGATCGTCCCGAGCCATATGGGGGAACGTCCGATCAGGGCGATGCACGGGTACCATCCCGATGCACCCCACAGCTATGCGAGCATGCTGACGAATTACTCGGACATACCCGAGGGCGTGACCGACATTCCGCACACCTACGGCCTCATGACTGAGCAGGCGGAGCGCGCCTCGGCGCTGAACCACCGCACCGAGGTCCCGATCAATTGAGGGGAACGCGGCCGCCGGCCACGTCACTAAAGGTGACCACCTGGATGTCGGGGCGGCTGGAGATCCAGTCTGCGACCTCGTGGATCTTCGCGATCAGCTCAACGTCCGGAATGCCACCCCTGAAAAACTCCCACCAATGGGAGACGAGCACCGTAAGCTTGGACCCTTCCACGGCGGCGCGCACGGAGTCCATCATTCCGGCCCGGTCGCGGTGATAGGAAAGCAGGCATCCGGGGTGGCTTAGCAGGTGGCATCCGCCCGCGCTCCAATGCCGCTTCCGGCCCAGTTTCCTGAGCGCGTAGGCCACCCACCACCTGGCGGGCACCCTGCCGGCCTCGAACCAACCCGTTGAGATCACGGCGAACCTCGCGCTCACCTCCACAAAGGCGGCCCGGGACATGCGGTCGTAGGGGGCAACAAAGGCATGGGGCTTCTGGAAGCCCGCATCGTGAAGGGCCCGCGCTCCGCGGTCGAGGCGCCGCGCCAGCTCCTGGCGGTCTGAGCCCCCGAATTCAAAGATGTCGTGGTGGCATCCGTGTTGGACGACATCGTAGCACGCTTCTGCCTGGATATAATCCACGAGCCCTCGGCCTAGGCCTATCGGGGCCAAGCCCACATCCCGGCCGCCCCCGGAGGTCAGGTACCCCTCCAGCAGGCCATCCGGGGTCCTCACATTCGTTCGCGCCTCCGGGATAGTGGCCAAACAGACGGGCATGCCCATGTCCAGGAACGGTCGGTAGATACGCTCTAGGCACGCGGGCGGCGTGAACGCGAACGTGTCATCGTCCCTTATTATGACGTAGTGCATTCTTCTCCTCGATGAGTTCGCCGTAGAGCCGCCGCATCCGCTCGGCGCGCACGGAGGTATCGAACTCGGCCACGGCCTTCGCCCTGCCCGCGGCCCCCCATCCCTTGGCGAGCTCAGGCTCTGCCAAGACGCGGTCCACGGCGATGTGGAAGTCCTCGGGCCTGTTAAGGTCAAAGAGGAGGCCGTGCACGCCGTCCTCGACAAGAGCCGAGGCGCCCGAGGTCCGGCTTGAAATTACAGGAGTCCCCGCCGCCCATGACTCCAGGATCACGATGCCGAATGTCTCGGAAAGAGACGGAAGAACCACGGCCCGCGCGAGCTGGAGCAGCCCAATCAGGCGGGGGTCCCCGAAAGGCAGGCTGCCGGGCAGCATCACGGCGTCCTTGAGACCCTCCCTATCGATGCGGGCCAGCAGGGCATTGCCGTATTCCTGATTCGTGAATGCCCCGACGAACACGACAAGGATTCCCGGGTGTCGCCGCACAAGCTCGGCCGTCTCGGCTATCACCCACTCCTGGTTCTTGGTTGGGTCTATCCTTCCCAGGACGAGGAGCATCGGCCGTCCCTGCAGCTGGGGATAGGCATTCCGTGCGGCTTGTCGGCTCTCCCGTGCAAAGAGAGCCGTGGGGACTCCGTGCGACTCGACAAGCACCCTGCGCCCGGGGTGGCGTTCCCTGATCAGGTCGGCCTCCCGCTGGTTAAACGCAATAACGGCGTCGGCCTGGTCCACCAGGCGCCGTGCCCCAAGGAGGAGGCCAAGGGGACGCCCCCAGTCCCATCCGCCGGCGGACGGCTTTTTCAGCTCTTCGCGGACCCTGGCAGGGATGTCATACGCGCCACCGTGAATGCTGATTACAAACGGCAGGCCCTTGCGGCGCGCGATGAACCTTGCGATCGCTCCTAGCCTCCCCTGGGCGTGTGAATGGACCACATCCACGTTCCTCTCGGCCCATAACGCGCTGAAGAGCTCAAAGGAGACCATGTTGCCCCCCACCGCCACCATCTGCCGCTTGCGATCGGCGGAAACACCCCACACGGGTGCATGTGCGTTGAATCGCCTGACCGGGCTTCCCGACAACCCGAACGGGTCAGACGTTTTCCCAATGTCGCCGATTCTCGGGGCAAAAACAACCGATTCCACACCGTGCTTCGCCATGTCCGTGGTGAGCAGGAAGACCGCCGTCTCCGTTCCACCCCATTCGGAGGGATCGTATTTGCGAAGTATGTGGACGACTCGCATCGGCTATCCGCCCTTGACCGCGAAGGTCGCCCCGTCGACCCCGCTCATGTCCGGAAGCTCTTTCGCCACTCGGGCCCTTTCGGCGAACGAGACGCCGCGCGCATGGGCCAAGCCGGCCAGCGCCCCAAGCAGCATATAGAACGTGAACAGGATTGGGGTCTGCCTGTAGACCCATTCGGTTAGGCTTTGCCCAAAGATCCCGCAGATGCTGAAGAGGATCCCCACCCCTAGCGCCCTCATCGGTTCAACTTTGGGAAGCAGCAGGAAGGGCAACCCCATGGATAGCCAACGAAGCCAAAGGAGCGCGAAGATGAGGAGCCCCGGAACGCCCAATTCACCCAGGGTCAGAGCCCCAAGGCTGTGCGCCGGTGCCGCGAGGTAGGCATCCGAGAACACCCTGTTGTCTGACGTGCCGTAGACGGACGCAAGGTAGTCGTAGTCGTCAAAGCGATAACCGAGGCGGGGACCATAGGTGCGGCTTACACGATATGACCAGTTGTTGAGGCCGACTCCGAAGAAGTGGTCCTTGGCAATCGCCTCCGAGAGCCTGAGATACACCCCGCGCCCATCAATGTTCGTGTCGAAGTACTCCTCCTCGATACTCGTGGTAGCGTAGCGCTGCTCAATCTGGCCCCAGAGGGCCACCACCATTGCCGCCGCACCGAGGATCATCAATGTCCGAAAAATAATCCTGCGTGGGCTAAACTGCCACGAGGCACAGCACATGATTGTTCCCACGACCACCGCAGCGAACACGGGGATGCCCGCCCGGGAAAAGGTCATAAGCAGGCCCACGGCACCCAGCGACGCGCATAGCCCGCAGAAGAGGCGGAGGCCGCGCGTCCAACCCGATACTGCCATGGCGACCAGTGGTGGCACGGCCAGGCAGAAATACATGGAAAGGCTGTTCGCGTGATCGAGCGTCCCCTCGGAGCGATCGAGGTGGATCACGAAATGCTGCCGAACGGCCCAGATCCCTTCGAAGCCGACGGCGCAGCCGAGTGCTATAACAAGGATCGTCCATTCTCGCTTGGTGCGCACGTAAAGGGCGACCGAGACAAAGATCAGAATGCTGGCGAATACCCTCGAGAGTTCGAATGCCCCGAACAACTTTGGCTCCGAAACCAAAACGGTAAGGCCGGCATAGCCGCCAAAGAGAAGCATCAGACCCAGGCTAGCCGGCCAAAACGGGCGCCGATCGGTTCCGCGACGACCCATCCAACATCCGTAGAGAAGACCGAAGGCCAGGATCTCGATCAGCGATATCTGTATCCCACGGGTCGTGCCTCGGTACCACGCGGCGCTCAGGAAGTTGACGTCCATCTTCTCCACGACGACCGCGAGGCTGACCATGGCAAAGAAGTAGATGTCCCTGAGTCTTTGCGACCAGGAGGCGGCAATCGCTCCACCGATGGTGAGAATCGGTATCAGCACGAGGGCGACCATGTGCGAAGGGCTCATCGCAAGTTTGCAGGTGCTCCCAGGGTCCGGGGCCCGATCCACCGGGGGCCCTCGCGGCTCGCGCGTTCCTCATTGGGTCCAAGGGCTCGATCGATCATCGGATTCTTGCGCCTAATTCTTGGCCCCGTAAGGCGTCTCGGGAACGATCGTCTGCCGCACCGTCTTCGGCCAGTAGGTCGATACCCCGCGGCGAAGGAACCGCTGCGCCTGCCAGCAGGCCAGGAGCGTGATGACAAAACCCGCTGCGGCCGCCGGAAAATGGGTCAGTCGCCGCCTCCCACGCATCTTTGCAAGGCGTTTCCAGCGAAAGCCCAAGATCCCGGGAAACAGCCGCCAGAACACCCGTGGCCTGGCAATGTGAACCTCAATCAGCTTCTTGAGCCAGTCCGGATCCCGTGCCTCCTTTGCCCGGAAGGTGGTGTTGAGATTGGCACGCTCGGACATCGGCAAAGTCTTAACGTGCTCGATGGCCACGTAGACCGTTGTCTGGCCGATCATCTGGCGCTTTTGATTGTTCATCACATCCCGGAATGAGAGGTAGGGCTCGTAGAGGTGCGTCGCTCCCCGGACGGACACCACCTTGGAGGGATCCACGGGCCCGCTGAAAAAATCGGTGCAAATCGCCGCTTTGAAAAATCCGTCATCTATCGCGATCAAGTCCCGCGGCAGGTACAGGTTGCGGGCGACCCCGGCGCGCAGGCAGTACAGCATGCCGTTAAGGCGGCCCTCGATCGTCTCCGTCATGTCGGACGCTGCGAGCGAGAGCCGCTCCCTGTGGGACAGCCGAGCCTTGCCCGCAATGTTCTTCCGGGGGCAGTCGGAGGCTCCGCCAAGATGCAGGTTCCTTTCAAGTTCGCCAACCACCAGCTCGAGGGTGTTCTCCTGGTCGAAGATGATGTCCGCATCCATCAGGCAGAGGTAATGCGCCTCCCGTGCGGAGATCTCGTGCACAAACCGGTTCCACGCGTTGTTCCGTCCAGGCTCCGGAATTTCAGCGACCCACGAGCTCTGCCCCCGGCGGTCGAGATAGTCGAAGCCTATCTTGACCATCGCGGCCCGGGCGACCTCGACCGTGCGATCCGTGCATCCGTTGGCCAGGCAAACGATCTGGTAGCCCTCGTTTCGAGCCTCGAGGCGCCGAAAGATCGACTGCCTGAAAAGCGACTCCAGCATCGGCCCGATCGAGGCCTCCTCATTCCAGGTCATGATCCCGATCGAGAGCGTAACCGGCAAGTCGTTCTTGGAAATCGTCATACGGCTTAATAAGTGCGGCCCCTATTGTGACCCATCCTGGCACCAAGCGGCCAGTGGGTCTGCACCCCCATCACGTGCGGTAACCACCCCATTTCACCCGCAACGCGCCTCCTATAGAATCACGCGAATGGACAGGCCGCGCGTCAGCATTATCCTTCGTTCGTTCAACGAGGCTTGGGCACTGCGTTCAACGCTGGACGCCTTGAAGGTGCAATCCTACACGGATTGGGAACTCATCGCGTTTGACTCGGGATCCTCCGATGGCTCGGTCGAACTCCTCCGCAGAGCCAATCCGGCCCATCTGGTCGAGATGCTGCCGCACGAATACAGGCCGGGAAGGGTCATCAACAGGGCAATGAAACTCGCGGGGAGCGACCGCGTGATCTTCCTTAACGCCGATGCCACGCCCCAGGGAGGCAACTGGCTTGAACCCCTGGTCCTGGCGCTTTCGGACCCCAAGGTGGCGGCTGTCTTTGGGCGCCAGGTTCCGCGCCCCGGGTGCGAGGCGGTCTTTGCACACGACTACGAGAGGTGCTTTGGCGACCAGCGCGAGTCGGCGCATTGGGGCCACTTTTTCAGCATGGTGAGCAGCGGCCTCAGACGCGATGTCTGGGCCATCCGCGGATTCAACGAGACGATGCAGTATTCGGAGGACGACGAATACACCCGGTGGTGCGTCGGCGCGGGTTATCTCACCGCATATTGCCCCGACTCTGTCGTCATGCATTCACATAACTACACCCCCCGGCAAGCCTACAAACGCAGCTTCGGCGAAGCGTGGGCCCTGTCCGCCGTCTGGAACGGATCCAGGAGCGCCTTCAATGTCCGGGAGGTTCTCCTTCTTGGGCTGTTGAGAGACCTCCTGGGGGACTTTCGTTTTTGCCTCCGTTCGGGAAAACTCGCGGAGTTCAAGAGCGCTCCGGGCATTCGATGGCAACAGCGCCTCGGCCGTCTTCACGGATTCCAGGCCGGCTGGCAAATGCATCGGGTCGACCGGGCATTATGACGAACGCCGGGAACACAGAAACCGTCCGACCCGAGCCAGGCGCGGAACACCCGCCCCGGATTGTACCCGGGCCTAGCTCGGGGCCTCGATTCACGCTCGACGGAGATGCAGGGCTTGAGCGGCACCTGGAGAGGACCTGTGCGCGAGTCTTAAGCGGCATCCGGGGCCTCATACCTTCAAGAAAACTGGAGGCCGTCGTCCTCGGAGGTGGGTATGGGAGAGGCGAAGGCGGGGTTCTGCGCAGCGAGACCGGCGACCGGCCCTACAACGATCTAGAATTCTACGTGGCTCTCAGGGGAAACCGCCACATCAACGAGGCCCGGTTCAAACGGCGCCTAGACGCCCTCGGGGAAATATTGACCCATCTGGCCGATGCCGAGGTCGAGTTCAAGATAACGTCCCTGTCGGAAATCGGTTCCAAACCCGCCGGCATGTTTCTGTACGACCTTTGTGCAGGCCATAGGCTTCTCTGGGCAAGCCCGTCAGCGCAAATCGCGACTACGTTCGCGCGGCACCTTCGCCCCGAACTCATCCCCAAGGGTGATGCGACTCTTTTGCTCATGAATCGCTGCACCGGGTTGCTCCTAGCGCGTTCCCGCCTGTTAAAGGAGCCGTTCACAGCAACGGTTGCGGACTTTGCCGGACGGAACATCGCCAAGGCTCAGCTCGCGTTCGGGGACGCCCTTCTAGCTGCCGAGGCAAAATATCATTGGAGCTGCAGCGAACGAAATTGCCGCCTTGAGGGTATGGCACTCCGCAAGGGTTCAACCTGGGTGGGTGCCCTGCTCCGGCATCATGGGATCGGCGTTGAATTCAAGCTACATCCGGTGGCCTCGACCGCGACTCGCGACGAGCTTTTGGACCGGCACGCCGAGGTCACGGCTTTCGCATTGAAATGTTGGCTTTGGCTGGAGGCACGGCGGCTGGGGCGCTCGTTTCCAACGGCCATGGCCTATGCGGCCGACTCGTCCGACAAATGTCCCGGTACCTCCCGGATTCGAAATGTCCTTCTGAACCTGCGAGCGGGCATGCTGCGGCCAGGGCCGGGACCCAGGCCGTGGAGGCATCCCCGCCAGAGGATTTTTCATGCCCTCGCCATCCTCCTGTGGGAGCCCGGTGCCATGGATGACCCGGCGCTCGCGGAGCGTGTGCGAGGGGAGCTCGGTATTAGGGGCACAGGTGAGTGGCAGGCGGCATACCTGAACCTGTGGAGCAAGATCCGTTAGGTAGCTTTAACATGCGCCTCAGCGCCCGTCCGGCTTTGACTCGGCTATATCACCATCCAACCCGTCCGGCCTTGGCATGGGGTGAACACCCCATGCCCGCTTCGCGGATGCCACGCTCGACACCAAATCCGATCTGCGGTTTCCTGAGGTACCCACCGGTGCAGGCAAGATGCGGCCATCGGGCATGCAGAACATGACATTCCGACCCAGCAGGAAACGCGCAAATCGCGAGCAACCCAAGGCCGCACCTGCCCGCCCGGTCTTCCCCAGATCGGCAAGCCAGCCCTTCGCTATTGTGGGAATCGGGGCGTCGGCGGGCGGGCTGGAGGCATTGTCGCAGTTTCTCACCAATATTCCGGCGCAATGCGGAATGGCCTTCGTCGTGATCCAGCACCTGGACCCGACCCTGAAGGGCATGCTGCCCGAACTCCTGCGCCGATCCACAAAGATGAAGGTGCTGCAGGCGAAGGACGGGGTGTTGGTTCGGCGCGATTGCGTGTACGTGATACCCCCGAACAAGGACCTCTCCATACTTCGGGGACGCCTTCATCTATTGCATCCCGTCGCACCTCGGGGCCTGCGCCTTCCCATCGACTTCTTCCTCAGGTCACTGGCTGACGATCAGCATAATATGGCCGTGGGGGTGATCCTCTCGGGCATGGGCAGCGACGGGACGCTCGGGCTAAGGGCAATCAAGGAAAATGCCGGGTTCGTAATGGTGCAGGATCCCTCCTCCGCGAAGTTCGGCGCGATGCCGAGCAGCGCGATCGAAGCAGGTCTTGCGGACTTCGTCGCGCCGGCCGAAGAACTGCCACGCAGGCTCTTGGAATACTCCCGCCACCTGCCGCTTTCTGGGAAAACGGATCCCGTTCTCGAGAAGGAGGTAATGGGCAGCCTCGACAAGGTGATCATCCTTTTGCGCGCCAACACGGGACATGACTTCTCGCTCTATCGCAGGAGCACCCTCTACCGACGGGTTGAGCGCCGCATGGCAGTCCACCAGTTCGGCCGAATTTCCAGCTATGTCCGGTATCTCCAGGAGAACCCCCAAGAAGCCGAGATCCTCTTCAAGGAGATGTTAATCGGGGTCACAAGCTTCTTTCGAGATCGCTCCTCGTGGGACCAGCTCTGCAAGAAAGCCCTGCCTGCGCTCCTGAGCGGCCGGCCCGCCGGAACGGTGCTTCGGGCGTGGGTCGCGGGTTGCTCGACCGGCGAGGAGGCGTACTCACTTGCTATGCTCTTCAGGGAACAGAGCGGACGCGTAGGTTCCGCCAAGGGCATCTCACTCCAGATCTACGCGACCGATCTTGACCGGGAGGCCATCGACAAGGCTCGCCAGGGATACTACCCGGAGAACATCGCGGCTGACGTGCCCGAGGCCAGACTCGGTCGATTCTTCGTCAAGGAGGACGGAGGCTACCGCGTGAACAAGGAAATCAGGTCCATGGTCGTGTTTGCGCCCCAGAACCTGATTATGGACCCCCCGTTCACCAGGCTGGATATCTTCTGCTGCCGGAACCTGCTGATATACCTCACGCCGGAGCTTCAAAAAAAGCTGATCCCTCTCTTCCATTACATCCTGAACCCCCGGGGCCTGCTGTTCCTCGGCAGCTCGGAGAGCATAGGCAGGTTTTCCAACATGTTCACACCGGTAGCTGCGAAGGAGAGAATCTTCAAACGAAGCGACTCCTTGCTCCGCGATGAACAGCCCGTGTACCCTACCGTCTTCGCACCCGCCTCGCGGACCGGGGACCGCGCGGGCGTCGAGTCGGCTCGGCCCGCTGCTAATTTGCAAACCGTGGCGGACCAGATGCTCCGGGCGCGGTATGCGCCGCCTGCCGTACTGGTGAATGAGCAAGGTGACATTGTCTATATAAGCGGGCGCACCGGAAGGTACCTCGAGCCGGCTGCAGGCAAGGCAAATTGGAACATCATCGCCATGGCCCGCGAGGGCCTGAGATACGACCTCACCTTTGCCCTGCAAAAGGCCAATCGCACCTCTGCGGCCGTCGTGATCCGTGGAATTGGTCTCGGGCACGGCGACTCGGGCAGGGTGGATGTCTCGGTCCAGGCGCTTCAGGAACCAAAGGAACTGGTTGGTCTCCTGCTCGTCGTTTTTAGCGACGCGGCCCCGGCCGCGGAATTGAAGGCCAGCGCCAATACCAAAAAGCCGACGAAAACGTCCACCCGCCACGGGGTTCTCGAGCGCGAACTGCGCCACGCGCGTAACGAGGCGAAGATGAACCGCGAGGAGATGCAAACGTCGCAGGAGGAGCTCAAATCCTCAAACGAGGAACTCCAATCGACAAACGAGGAGCTTCAGTCGACAAATGAGGAGCTGACAACGTCCAAGGAGGAGATGCAGTCGCTGAACGAGGAGCTCCAGACGGTCAACGCCGAGCTACAATCAAAGCTCGATGAGCTTTCATCGTCGAACAACGACATGAAGAACCTCCTGAACAGCACCGATATCGCCACCATCTTCCTCGACAACGAAATGCACGTGCGTCGGTTCACACTCCAGGCGAAGACCATCTTTAAGCTCCTGCCGGGGGATGTAGGGCGGCCCATAACCGATCTGGCTTCGAGCCTTGTGTATCCAGACTTGGAGGCGGATGTGCGCGAGGTCCTTCGTACGCTCACTGCCTCCGAGAAATCAGTCACGACCACCAAAGCCGAATGGTTTACGGCGCGAATCATGCCCTATAGGACGCTGGACAACAAGATCGATGGTGTCGTCATAACCTTCTCCGACATCACGGCCTCCAAGAAGCTTGAGGCGGATCTGCGCGAGAACCATGTGCGCCTTGAGAGATTGTCAGAGCAACAGGGCAAGGAGCTCGCAGACCATGACATACGCACAAGGCCGATTCCTGCGGGGCGCATGCCCGGGTCGCCCTTGGGTGAGCGGGCGCCGCACAAACCCGCATCGGATAGGAGGAAACGGTGAAAGGACGCCCTCCGAAGTTTCCGAGCCTTCGCCACCGTTCCGAGCGCCGCCTGAGGGAGGCCGGTGCCGGAAACCACATTCCGGCAGTTGGAAACGACACCCAGAGGCTGTTCCACGAGCTTCAAGTCCACCAGATTGAGTTGGAGCTTCAAAATGAGGAGTTTAACCACGCCAACGCCGTTGCGAACGCAGCGCTTGAGAAGTACACGGACCTCTACGATTTTGCGCCCGTCGGGTATTTCTCATTGGATTCCCAGGGTCAGATCGAGGAACTTAACATGGCGGGTGC
>Ga0302320_10000264_pt1 | contig 121844 bp, 116 predicted proteins | sample Bog_T0_3_FD_202130 | JGI IMG/M metagenome (GOLD analysis project Ga0302320, IMG submission 202130) | Peat permafrost microbial communities from Stordalen Mire near Abisko, Sweden - Bog_T0_3 | ecosystem: Environmental > Terrestrial > Soil > Wetlands > Peat | place: Sweden: Abisko, Stordalen... | reverse complement strand
TGAAGACGAAGCAGCAATCCGCTGCACGAGAGACATCGGATTTCCGCGAGCCTTTCTTGATGCCATAAATTTCTGTCGGACAGAGCCATCACCTGCTTCAAAGACGTAGGGTCGTTCAGGCAAGCATTACAGTACGTGTTGACACCTGAGACTTTCTTGCCGCATACCTTACAACACTTTTGCATTTTGAATCTCCGGATATCCAACTCCATCCGAACCGCTCGAGAATCAATTGGCAGCAGTACCTCGGCGACAGCCCTCACGGCAGGAAACACCTCACGACAACCAGAGCAGCAGTGCCGCACTACCCCGATATCCTGCGCAATCCCGGCATCCTGATTTGTGGCGAGCGCCCCTCAAGGGCGCGGCGGCGGGCGGCGAATGAGATCTGCTCTTCAACTTCTTACCTGCTACAGCGAAAGCCCAATCATCCCAGACCTCCTATCCAAATAGATAGGAAGTTCCCAATCACTCAGGAGGAACAAGAAACAGGTGGCTCGGAATGTTTACGTTGTCTCCAGAGAGAACTGATTCCAGACTGATGTCGAATGGTTTTGGCGCCCTAATGAAGATCGGTTTCGGTGAAAACTCGGTAATCCCAGGCTGGATTGTCCCAAGGTCGATCCGTGCCTCGTAGAAATCGCCGTGATGCGAAACACTGATTGGACTCTTCTGAAAGAATGGCGTTCGAGGACGGACTCCTGCAAGCCACACCTTGGAGGGTTGATCGGGCATGTCGTCCTGGGGAACCGCGTAAACAGTGGGCCAAAATCAGCTGCCCAGTCCATTTCGGTCCAAGTGAAAAGCTATGGATCAAATCACACCTAAATCAATCGGTGAAAATACAATCTGGAAGGTTGTTCCCTTGTTTACCTCGCTGACTACCGAGAGGTTGGCGCTGTGCATCTCAGCAATCCATTTGGCGATGGCCAATCCGAGTCCGCTTCCTTCCACTTGGCTGCGGGACGGATCGGCTCGATAGAAACGATCGAAGATAAAAGGCAGATCGGTTTTTGTGATGCCCATCCCACTATCGCGCACTAAGACCTTTGCCTGCCCTGGGCTCGTGGTTAGAGTTACATCAATCTGTCCCGGCGCTGGAGTATATTTCAGCGCATTGTCCAGAAGTATCCAGAGGAGCCTGCGGAGAGTCGGGAAGTCTCCCATGACATCCACTTGCTGCTCGGTGCCGAGGGAAACTGACAAAACAAGTCCTCGCTCGTCTGCCAATGGGCGAGCCTTCTCGCATACGTTGTCAATGACGGCACTCAGATCAACCGGCTCCCAAAGCACGTCGGAATAATCTGAGTCAGCCCGAGCCAGGGTGAGCATATCTCCCAACAGCAGAGCGGCCTTCGCTCCTTCGTCAACGATCTCTTCAAAGGCCCGGCGGCTCTCAGGATCGACTTGCGGATTCCTCAGGGCAACTTCCGCCACCGTCCTGGTGAACGATAGCGGAGCGCGGAGCTCATGCGAGGCGTCGGCCGTAAACTGCTTGATCCGATTCACCGACGATTCCAGGCGGGCCAGCATCGCATTGCAGGTTTCAGCGAGTCTTTGCAACTCATCCCCTGTGTCGGCCACGGGCAATCGCTCGGAAAGGCTTCGTATGCTGATCGATTGCACCGTGGACGTGATTCTATCCACAGGCTTCAGCGCTTTCCGGCCTACCCAATAGCCGCCAGCTGAGGAGATCAGAAGCAGTATCGGCGCGGAGGCGAGCAGTCCGACCAGGAAGCGATTTAGCACCAGCAGATTTCCAGCCTCGGGCGCCGCCGCCATCAGATAGAGTGGCTGATTCCCAAGAGAGAATGGCCTCACTAGAACCCAGTAGGTCTGTCCTGCCGATGACATGCGCAGGAAGCGCCCTGCATCGCCGCTCTTCACTGTGGGCCACGGGAAAGCCCGCGCAGCAGGCGAAGGGGATGGATAGGCGCGAGTGCCGTCGATGCGAAATACTTCGTTCAGGCCATTTCCTGTGGCGCGGGCAAAGTCCTGAAGATCCTGGTGGCGATCCTCTTCGTTCTCGCCCTGAGTTTTGCGCAAAAGATCCTGCAATCGATCCACCCGGCGGGAGAGTGTTTGAAAACGTTCCCCGGTCAATGTACTTTGCAGGTTGAACCACATCGCAGTGCCAAACAGCAGCCAACCCAGGAAGAATATGCCTCCGAACCAGAGCGTCAATCGTAAGGAAATCGACCAGCGGCGCATTAGCAGGACTCGCCTCGCAGCGAATAGCCGACGCCGCGGACGGTATACAACAGCTCCGGCTCCCCCTGGTGCGTAATCTTGGAGCGAAGCGCGCGAATAAACATGTAGAGGCTGTCAAAGCTCACATCACAATCGGAACCCCAGCCTTCTTCGATGAGCACGCCGTGAGGGACGACCGTGCGAGCCCGCCGCATCAGAGACTCCAGCAAAGCACATTCCGTGCGCGTCAGTGTCTCCACGCGATCACCGCGTTGTAACTCGTACTGATTGGAACGGAGAATCAGATCTTCGAACTGCAACCCTTGTGACATGGGCTCCGGAACCCGGCGCACAGCCGCCCGCACTTTTGCCAGCAATACGTCAAGCGCAAAAGGTTTTGTCAGATAATCATCGGCTCCAGCATCCAGCCCGTATACAACGTCGCGCATCGAATCGCGCGAGGAAACAATGATGGCTTGTGTGCGCACACGCTCGTCACGCAGCTTCCGTATCACTGTGAATCCATCCATCTTGGGCAGCATAATGTCCAGAATGATCACATCAAACTCGCAACTCCTACCGAGACGCAATCCTTCTTCGCCGTCGAAAGCAAATCCAACGGTATAGCCTTCGCCTTCCAGTGCGCGCCCCAGGTGCTCGGCCAGGCTGCGTTTATCCTCGACGATTAAAATCCGCATTGAACTTATTCTAGCTTTGCCTCGTGAATTTTCGGTGAATACAGCCGATGCCTGAAGCTTTCCTTAGATTGCCATCAGATTGCCTTGCCATACTGCGCACGTAATCCATCGGCCTGCCTGTGTGCAGGAACCTTGCAACTTTTCAGGAGAGTGGCACTATGTTCGCAATCAGACGGGCCTGGACGGCTCACATGATCGGCTGGCTGTTGTTTGGCCTGACCGTATTTACTTTGCCCGCTTTTGCTCAATCGGGCAAAGGCGCAATTTCGGGCACCATCGAGGACAACACCGGATCGGTCCTGAAAGGAGCGCGAATCGAGCTGCTTCAGTTGGGAATTGTCGCCAGCGCCAACAATCAGGGCGAATTCGCGCTACGTGACATTGCCGCCGGCGAGTACACACTTGTAATTACTTATATCGGCTTCAAGACCCACAATGAAGAGATCAACGTGGTCGCTGGAAAAACTCTCGACCTTGCGCTGAAGCTTGAAGTGGCATCCAAGAGTGAGGAAATTGCAGTGACCGCCGAGCGCGCTCACGGAGAAGCTGACGCCATCAACCAGACACGCGCGGCTGACAACCTGCTCGACGTGTTGCCCGCCGAGGTTATCACAAGCCTTCCTAACGCCAACGTGGCTGACGCCCTCGGTCGCCTTCCCGGAGTTGTGCTTGAACGCATCGAGGGTGAAGGCGTTTATGTTGACATTCGCGGCACCGAACCACGTCTCTCCAACACCACGATTGATGGCATCACCATTCCATCTCCTGAACCCGGCGTGCGTCAGATCCGTCTCGACGTGATTCCCTCCGACCTTGTGGAAGCCGTTGAGATCAACAAGACACTATCCGCGAATCAGGATGCCGACGGGATCGGCGGCTCCGTCAACCTGCGCACCAAAAATGCCAGCGACCAGCCGCTCTTCTCCATCTACGGCAACGGCGGTTACACGCCGATTCTCGATGGCCGCGCCGCATCACAGTTCGGTGGCGTCTTCGGCAAACGGTTCGGCACCAATAAGAAGCTTGGCATCCTCTTCGGCGGAACCTGGGACTACAACGGACGCGGCATCGACAACATCCAGCCCGGCCTTGATCCCCTCTCCACGATGGCTCAGCCCTTCTATGACAGCAACACCATCCGCGAGTATCGTTACTACCGCACGCGTTACGGGTTTAGCGGCAGCACCGACTATCGCTTCAACGATAACAACAGTATCTACGCCCATGGCCTCTTCTCTGATCTCAAAGACTGGGGCGATAAGTGGTACTACGGCCCGCAATCCACGGGCATCACGTGCCCCGGGGGAGCCGTCACCTGCGCCCCCAGCCAATATATCTATCCAAGTCTCACGGCGAACTCGCCTAGCCCCAAGTTCTACACTTCCAGCAAACGCCCGAATGCCTCTGTTGGCAGCATCTCAATGGGCGGCAGGCACGTACAAAAAAACTCCTGGTTGACTTGGGAGATCGCCGCGGCGCGCTCTTACGAGGTCGACTCTGCGGGTAACCCCAAGGCCGATTTTTCCTGGCTCGGACCGAAGGAGAAATGTAACTACAATCCAAGCACACAGACCAACCTCTACGCACCAAGCTTCGGAATATGTGACCAGGCGGGATCTCCACTGCTCAATTCATCCTTGTGGGTGCTCAAGGATCTGACCACTTCCAAGGGCTTGACCTCTGATCTCAATCTGTCCGCGGCTGCCTCGTATGCGCGGAACTACTACGCGGGCGGGCATTTTGGAACCTTCGAGGCCGGATTCAAAATTCGCAATGGCCACAAGACTCAGGATGCCACGGAAACCGTCTACGATGGTTTTTCCAAGACCGATCCCGCTCTCTTAATGAGCGCGCTACAGGGAACCTTCGATAACCACAACTACAATCCCGGAGGCAAGTACTTTGGCGGACAGTTTGGACCTGTATCTGATTTCTATACCGCTCAAAACTACGTAGTCGGTAACCTCGCTGCAAACTTGGATCCAGTTAAGACCGCGGCGGATACCTATCCCAACATCTTCCACACCGTCGAGCGCATCACCGCCGGGTATGTGATGAATACCATCGACATCGGAAAATTGCATGTGCAGACCGGTGTGCGCTTTGAACAGACGCAGATGGACACCTTCGGCTACAACGTCACCCTCATTCCGGCTGGCGCTCCGAATAGCCCATGCCCGTTGGGTTGCGGTACGGAAACACCTGTAATCAATAACCCCTCTTACCTGGATGTTCTTCCCAGTATCCAATTGCGTTACTCACTTGCTCATGATTCGGTCCTGCGTGCCGTCTATGCCCGTGGAGTCGCACGTCCTGATCCCTACCAACTTGTTCCCTATGCAACGGAAGACACCACGGCCAGCCCCACCGCGCTCTCCATCGGTAACCCTTCCCTTAAGCCTGAGCATGCTAATAACTATGACCTGCTTTTTGAACAGTACTTACATCCGCTCGGTATGTTTCAGGCGGGATTCTTCTTCAAGCAGTTGAATGCTCCTCAAGTCGAACTCACAAACCTCCCTGCCTCTGATGTTCCGGCCAGCTTGCAGCCGGTCATCCAGCAATACAACGGCTCTGGCGATAAGATCACCATGTATGCCAATGGTCAGAACGCTTACCTGTATGGCTTCGAAGTCAGTTACCAGCAGCATTGGAGCCATCTTCCCGGCGTGCTAAAGGGTTTGGGAGTTTCCGCCAACTACACCTATACCAACTCGCAGGAGAAGGGCCTTCCGGGGCGTCCCGATTCCCCAACTCTGCAGCGGCAGACTCCGAATAGCTGGAACCTGAGCCCGACCTATGACACCAGGCGTATGTCATTGCGCGTCGGTTACAACTACACGGGGGCCAGCATTTACAGCTACTACTGGGTTCCCGGCGCCACCACTGATCCCGCTGCACTTGGCCCCAAAGGGCCGGCGGGCGACATCTACACCATGCCGCATCAGCAACTTGATGCGCAGGGTAGCTTCCGGCTCGGCCGCGGCCTCACCCTTATGGCCTACGGGCTCAACCTCCAGAACTCCGTCTTCGGCTTCTACCAGGGAAGCAAGCAGTTCGTGAACCAGCGCGAGTACTACCGTCCTACTTACGGCGGAGGTCTCCGCTATACGTTTGGACCGGCGCGTTAAGCCTCAACCGATCATCATTAGGCGGAGCACATGCCTTACAATGCATGTGCTCTCCTTCTTCTTCTCCACTGCTTTCTGTGCACTTGTTCTTTGAGTCACCAACCGATTATTCCCCCTAGGAGTTGTATGACGCGTCGGACGTTATTCATAGCCTGTCTATTCTTGTTGATCGCCTCATTCATGACTGCGCAAACGGCATCCACTGCCACTACCGGCCAGGATACTGATCTGAAGTTTGTGGTGTACGTAAGCCGTCATGGGGTTCGATCGCCAACGGGAAAACCGGAACAATACAATCCCTACTCTTTTGCTGCATGGCCAGCGTGGGACGTTGCCCCAGGCTATCTCACCGCGCATGGCTACCGGCTGATGGAACTCTTTGGTTCCTATGATCGGATGCAACTGGCCAGCCAGGGACTGCTTAGCGCAACCGGATGCGAGGATGCCGTGCACGTTACCATTCACGCGGACTCCGATCAGCGCACCCGCGAAACCGGCAGAGCTTTAGCTGCAGGACTATTTCCAGGATGCAAGATGGAAGTTCAGGCTCTGCCAGAGGGAACCGATGATCCGCTCTTTCACTCCATTCCCGCCGGTGTAGGAGAGCCTGACTCAGCGCTGGCGACCGCTGCCATTGCAGGACGCATTGGTGGCGATGCAAAGAATCTAACCAACGCCTACCGTATGCAACTCGCCACGTTCGACAAGCTTTTGGCAACCTGTGGACCGCCCGCATCGCGGGAGATTCCGCGTACGTCTCTCTTCGACATTCCTACAAAATTGCTCCAAGGAAAAGGAGACCGCCTCGCAGAGTTGCGTGGGCCATTGAGTACTTCGGCCACACTTACTGAGAACCTGCTACTGGAATACACGCAGGGAATGGACCCTTCCAATGTTGGATGGGGTTGCGTCAGCGGAGAAAATCTCCGCACCCTCATCGACCTTCACACTGCTGCATCAGACTTTGCACAACGCACCAAGGCAATTGCCCGGATGCAGGCTTCCAATCTGCTTGACCATATCCGCAGATCCATAGAGCAGTCAGTCACCGGCAAGCCGGTTTCAGGTGCGCCCAATGCACCCGCTGACCGCGCCCTTTTCTTGATTGGACATGACACGAACCTGACGAATATTGCCGGCCTGCTGAATCTAACCTGGATTGTTGATGGTCGCCGTGACGATACCCCTCCTGGTGGAGTGCTCATATTTGAACTCTGGAAGACACGCGCAACAGGAAGCTACTCTGTACGAACCTACTACTCCGCTCAAACCCTCGAACAGATGAGGTCCGCTTCCACCCTCACGCTCGCCGATCCTCCACAGCGCATCCCAGTCTACCTGCCAGATTGCAGCCAACAGGATTCCTCCTGCGCGTGGCCGACTTTTGCAAGAGCATTGGAACAGGCCGTCGATCAACACTATGTGAGCTACCGCTAAGTCGTTCCGGTAGTTGTGTGGCGCCTTATAATCCTTGGGTTAAATCACACGCCAATGCTGAAGAGCCGACGATCTCGATTTGCTGACATTCCACTATGATTTCGTATCCGCGAACACTGCGGCGTTTCCGAGGAATAATTGTCTGTGCTGACTCCTGAGGGCGCTCAACAAGTGCATCAGCCTGAAAGCGCCCATTGAGAAAGCTAGCCTCATCGGTTCAATTTAGAACCGAGACGAAGTATGCTTTCCTCGTGTGGTGAACGGGGCTGTTGCATCCTTCCATAAGCAGAGGTCCTGTGTATGAATCAGAATTTCGCCGCAATTATCCTCGGTGGCACTGGGCAAGTCGGTGGCGCCACGGTCGCGGAGCTGCTAGCAATTCCGGAATGCCGGGAAGTGGTGATGGTCACCAGAAAGCCCATTGCGGCGCGATCGCGGGTGCGCAACGTCGTAATTGATACCGGCGCTGCTGACTTTACCGAGCGCACTGTCGCCCTTGCCCGCGAAGTTTTAAGCCAAGGTCCAGTCAGTGCTGTGAGCTGTGTGGGTGTCGGTTCTGGATCGATGCGCTGGAGCGAAGAAGAATTGAAAAGACTTGAACTGGGCGTCGTCGGTGCCTTTGCGCGTGGCTGCCGTGACGCCGGAATCGCCCAGTTTTGCCTACTTTCTGCGGTAGGAAGCACAGCCCGCAGCCGGTTTCGATATGTCCGCGTAATGGGCATGAAGGAAGACACCGTGCGCAACATCGGTTTTACCCGCCTCGCCATCTTTCGCCCCGGCATCATCGTAGGCAACTCTCATACCCCGGCCTGGGTCGGTTTGTTGGGAAGCCTCGTGCCTGGGCCATTCGGCAATATCGATCAGCGGATTCTCGGTCGCTCAATCGCCGCAGAGATAGCTTTGCACAGTCGAGAGACCGGCGAAGTTATCAGGGAAAATGCCGCAATGAAAGAACTCGCTGCGCAGTTCAAATAGCGTGCATTTGGCATCTCCCCTTGAGCTCTAGGCATCTAAATGAACGGCGGTACTCTTGCGGAATGCGACCCCTTCGGTATTCCATCAACGTTACATTGGACGGCTGCTGCGATCATCGAGCAATCATCCCGGACGAAGACTTGCATCGTCACGCGGTCGATAATCTCGAACAGGCCGATGCCCTCCTCTTTGGCCGGGTGACCTACGAAATGATGGAGGCAGCGTGGCGACAGCCGGCGCGGGCTGGAGCGAGGCCTGAGTGGATGGCACCCTTTTCCCGGACGATCGACGCGGCAAAGAAGTACGTCGTGTCGAGCACCCTGGACAAGGTCGATTGGAACGCGGAGCTCGTGCGCGGGGATCTAGGCACGGCCGTTCAGCAGCTCAAGCAGGAGTCGGGTAAGGGACTGCTCGTGGGAGGCGTGAAGTTCCCGCTGGCGTTGGCGGAGCTGGGATTGATCGACGAATACGAGTTCGTGGTGCAGCCCAGGCTAGCGGGCCACGGGCCGACGTTGTTCGCTGGGCTATCGAAGCATATCGACTTGAGGCTCGTGAGCCGGCTGGAGTTCGGCTCGGGGGTGGTGGCGATGCGGTATGAGCCGAGAAGATAGCCATTGGACTTGCTAGCCCGAGTCGTCCGCATCGTGGAGCAACTCAGGCAGATTCTATGGAAATATTCCGATCCGACCCGCCGCATCCGCAGTTACGTTGTATCTGCGACATGCCACTACGGGGTCTATCGGGATCGATCCTGCCAGAGACTCCTTGGACGAAATGAGATCTCTGCCTGGTGGCTCTGGGCGCTGCAAGACAAACCTCGGTCAATGCGGCATAATCCCATGACCCAGTCGGTGTTCGTGCAGGCGCATCCCGTTACTGGCAAGAGGTTAGGATGAATATGCTCCCCCCACGGTCGCCATCGCCAATCACAGACTGTTCGGCTCGCTTTGCGGCGAAATTGCTTTCAGCCTTCAGCCTGGCCCTCCTGTGCATACAATCCGTATCTGTCTCGGCGGTAGCGCAAGACAAGAACGCGCCGCATCCGGATATTCAATTGCAGCCAACCCAGTCCGTGGCAGCTCGTCTTGCTGCACAAAACGCTCTCTTTAAGGAGCAGTACGAAAACGACATGAGGGCATCTCCAGAGAGCGAGACTGCCCGGGGAGACTATCGGGACAATGCAACGCTTGACGACTACTCTCTGGCAGCCAGCAGGAAGCAAAATGCCGTCGATCACGCGTACCGCGCAAAGCTCGAAGCCATTTCTACAGACGGCTTTCCAGAGCAGGATCGTCTCTCACACGATCTCCTGATTCACATTCTGGATAACCGCATCGCAGACTACGCGTTAAAAACCTACGAGATGCCCATCTCGCAAATGCAGGGCATCCACAATAGCCTTGCCGATCTTCCGAACTCCGTACCGCTTGATACGGTTCAGCACTACGAAGATTACATTGCCCGTCTCCACCAGATCCCCCGCGCTTTTGAACAGACGATCGAAGTGCTTCGCCAAGGTGAAAGAGACAGATTGATGCCGGTTCGGATTCTGCTCGATCAAGTACCGGCCCAATGCGAAGGCACGATTGCCGAAAATCCGTTCTTGGCTCCAACGAAGAAGTTTCCCGCTTCGATCGTAGCGGAGGATCAGAAGCGCCTGAAGGAGGAGATCGTACAGGTGGTGAACTCGGAGGTGCTGCCCGCTTATCGCCGCTTCGCGGATTTCATCGCAAAGGACTACGCTCTGGGTGGCCGCTCCGCGATTGGGTTGAACAGCTTGCCGGACGGCGCGCTACGGTACCAACAAGCCATTCGAGAGCAAACCTCCACAGATATGTCCCCGGCAGAGATTCATGCGCTCGGAGTTCGAGAGATCGAGCGAATCCGTGGCCTGCTGACCAATCTCGCGATCAAAGCAGGTTACAAAGACCTGGACAGCTATCGCGCCGCGCTCAACACCGATCCCAGATACGTGCCAAAATCGCCAGACCAGATCGTGGAGGATTTTCGCCGCTACGTTGGCCAAATGCAGCCACGCCTACCGGAACTCTTCCGAGTGTTTCCGAAAGCCCCGCTGACGGTGGAAGCTGTGCCTGCCTCACAGCCTAACAACCCCACTCACTATATTTTCGGCACACCGGATGGAAGCAGGCCCGCTCGTATCGTCGTGGCTACTTCTAACTATGCGCATAGAAAATTGCTCAGCGACGAAACTCAGGCCTACCACGAAGGCATTCCCGGCCATCACATGCAGATTTCTGTCCAGCAGCAACTCACTGGACTTCCGGATTTTCGCCTTCACGTCATCAACAATGCTTACGCCGAAGGCTGGGCAGTCTATGCGGAGGCGCTCGGAAAGGAGATCGGGTTTTTCCAGGATCCGGCCTCAGATTATGGGCGGCTCTCTTTGGAATTGATGCGTGCCGTTCGTCTTGTTATCGACACGGGCATTCACTCCGAAGGTTGGACCCGTGAACATGCAGTTGCCTACTTCCGCAAAAGCGGCGCTGCAGATGAGCCTACAATCCAAGCTGAAATTGACCGCTACATAGCATGGCCGGCCCAGGGCCTCAGCTACAAGATCGGTCAGCTCAAGATCCTTGATCTTCGCAATCGCGCCAAGCAGAAGCTTGGGCCCCGCTTTGATATAAGAGCGTTTCATGATGAATTTCTCAGTGGAGGGAGCCTGCCACTCGACATGTTGGAATCCCGCGTCGATAACTGGATTGGAAGTCAGCTTCCGGATCGCACAAGTAACTGACGGGGATTTGTCCTGTTAAGTCGGCCAGTATGTACAAATCGACTTTGGGGTGTGTTTCGGGCCATCTAGCTTCGGGGGTTGCATTTGCCTGATTACAGGTGAGTGATCTCAACACCGGCCCATTTCTTCTGCAAATGTTCCGCAACTAATCTTCGATGGCATTGATTGGGCTTGTCTTCACTGCAAAGAAGACACGCGTGGTCGAACACCTTTCTATCGAGTGTCTGTGCGACCTTCCGCTTTCTCATTAGTGACAGGAACTGAGCTTCATAGTCGTGCCAGTCGTGACTTCGATTCCTGTACTCGTCGAGAATCTCCGGCGTCGGCGCCAGCTCGGGCAGATGAAGGTATTCGACTCCACAGATCACATGGAGGAAATACTGCAAATCCTTCCGCTTTGAGAAGCCTGCAAGCTGCGATACATTGTTCAGTCTCACATCAATCAGTGTCTTTACCTTTGCGGACGAGAGAGTTGAGAAGAACTGCTCGGCGGTCTTCTTCGTGAAACCGATCGTGAAGAGTTTCATTCCAACCACCTCCATAGTGGCGTCCTGTCTCTTTTTCTGTCCGGAGCTACGTGATACCCCTGCGTAGGAATCGCCGGGTGAGCGGTATTCAATCTTCTTGCGGCTTTGCTGTGAGTTCCCGCGTGAAGACCCCGTTGCTGTCTTCATGCGCGCTTGGCAACGCGCAACATCCAGGACTGTAGCACATGCCTGTTTCTCGTTCCTTCTGCCTGGTGTACGATTCAGCGATGCAGCGGCATTCTCAGTGCCGTCATTGCCGAATCGATGAGTTCCGCCAGTGACTCATCCCGAGGCGCATAAAGGGTTAAAGCTAGGTCGGCTCCCGGTCGGCCTAAAGAGTCGCTGGAATCCTGGAGAGGCCTTCTAGAAGGACCGGACAGGGGTGGCTCGATCAACAACGCTAATCCCGAGATTCTAGCCGTTCCATGGATTATGAAGCACTACGCTTTGGCACTGGCCTGCGTAGATGGCAGAGTCAATGCGTAATAGAAACATGGTCTTTGACGACCATGGAAGTCGTACTCGAACGATCTTATAAGGGAGAATACTCAATGAACGATACACCAATTAATTGGACTGATAAGACATGGAATCCCATTCGCGGCTGCGACAAAGTCTCGCCCGGATGCAAGCACTGCTATGCCTCGACCTTTGCGAGCGTTTCCGGGGCGTCCCGGGGCATTCCTTTGAGCAGGGGTTCGATCTCCGGTTGGCTCCTCACAAACTCGATGAGCCTCTTCGGCTGCGCAAGCCTTCCATGATCTTTGTGAATTCGACCTCGGACCTCTTCCATGAGGACGTGCCGGAGTCTTATATACGTGAAGTCGCAGATGTGATGCTCCAGGCAGCGCGCCACAGCTATCAGGTGCTGACCAAGCGCAGTGAGCGCATGCGCGACATGTTGAACTCTGAGAGTTTCCGCGACGTTGCGATGGCCGAGAACGTGTGGTGGGGCGTCAGCTGCGAGGATCGCAAGTACGGTCTTCCGCGCATCAAGCATCTGCGCGCGGCCAAGGTGAAGCACCGTTTTATCAGCGCCGAACCCCTGCTCGAAAGCCTGGGCCAGATCAATCTCGCCGCGATCGAGTGGCTTATCGTCGGCGGTGAATCGGGTCGCTCAGCTCGTCCGTTCGATGTCGCGTGGGCCGAGGACCTCCAGCACCATTGTGCCGAGCAGGGAACCTCTTTCTTTGCGAAGCAGCTCGGAGCCAAGCCAATCCTCGACGGCGAGCCCCTGATGATTCTCAACGCCAAAGGCCGCCGCGACGGGCACGCTGGAGATCCCAACCAGTGGCCGGAGGCGCTCGCAGATCTTCGCGCCCGCCAATCCCCGGCGGCCGTGATTTAGTCTGCTTTACCCCCAATCCTTTGGCAGGATGGATGGTCCTGCCAGGATTGGAATGCCCGAGCAGTTTCAGCGGGGTGTTCCTCGTCTTCCGCGCCGCACGGCATTCGACCCGACGGCGGCGAGTCTGACACCTCTCCCTGCTCACGGGTTTTCAGCATTTCTTTGCGTTCGCTACCATCAGAATGCTTTGGTGGTACGAGAGAAGAGTAGTAGGAAGAAGGGAGCGCAGAAGATGAGATCGCTTTCCTGCCCATTTCGCGGGATGATGCCTATGACCAACTTGACGATAGTCTCTGCACATACAACCGATTACAAACGAGATCGCTCATACCATCCGATCATTTATGTGTTAAAAGTCCAACAGTCCTCAGTATCTCTATACTAAATATCCCCGGGTAAAGTATGCATTTCTCGGGAACGCCGCACTTCCGGCCAGGCTCATCATTCTTTTCGGCCTCGGCAGCAGAACCAATCCACCGCGATCTTCTTCGCCAATACACCAACCGCGCGCAGGAAATCCTCATCTCGCATCGAGCTTGCTTGCCTGACGACGATCGCTTGCAGTTGATCATTGAAGCCGCCATGGAGGCGCGCGGGCTATTCTTCGTTGCCGCCATGGCCGAGCCCACAACGGAGGAACTCGATCAGTGCTTTGACAAGTTTGTTCTCTAATCTGTCTTCGGGACAGCCGGTCCCGAGGGAGGAAGCCTCGATGACTAGACGGATCACCCCCAACAGAAGTGAGGTTGCCGCGATCCTCCCTGGCTCTCAAATGATGGCGGGGGCTCTCGACAGCGCCAGGCGTGGTCACTTTCCTCGACTCGACCCCAGGGTGCAGTTCGCCACCAGCGCTGTCCCCAGCGTGTTCGCGCAAGCAAAGTACTCTGACGTCATGGCCGGGCATGTGCTAACCGCCAAGAACCAACTGGCATCGGTGGGCCCGTCGCGGAAGATTGGGCTAAACGTCTTTGAATTTGAGGCTGGCGCCTTCGCGCTCCGGTTCGCGCTTCGAGAGAAACTCGTCCCTGAAGAAGCACGGGCCAAGACACTTGCGCTCGCCGCCAAGTTCGAGAAGTACCGTAAACGCGCAAAGCGGGCCACAATCAGGGCGATTGGCCTAGCCGCATACAAAGAACAGGCTGAGATTTGGCGCCGCTTCCTTCTGTATTTGCGTTCAATCCTCTGCTTACGGCCGGATTTCGTGAAGTCGAAGGCGCTGCCGCTGATGCATCGTAACGGGCGCGAGAAATTGTTTGAATACGCAAATGCGGTGGCCCCGGCTGTACCTCGCGCCCGCTTGTGGCGACTCGTGATTCTGGCGAAGCGCGAGGTGCTGCGGGGTCGCCATCCCGTGACCCTTGGAATGCTGGTCTCGGATGAGAAACTCGGTCGACGGTTCATGGCAAACTTCATCCTCAAGCGGGAAGATGATCCTCATGTCTTGGCCAAGGAATTCCAGTCTCTGGATATCATCCAATCCGATCGCGGGGAAAAGCTGAAGGCCGCGCTTGTGCTGGACGATTTGGATGAGCCCGCAGAAAAGGTCACGGTTATCTTGCCCTCAGCGGAACTGCGCCCCGACATCGCCAATCCACTAGTCTCCGGCGTTGACTGCAGCTTTGAGGCACCGGCTGCTCTCCCTACTCCCTCCATCGATCCACGGCCCGTACCGTCGCTGAAGGAACTCGCCTTGCTCTACGCCCAATGGCTGATCAACAAGGTTGACCCTGGTAATTGGAGTTCGATTACCAGTCAGACCCAGATCGAGATCTGGCGGCCATATCGCGAACCCAAACGGGCTACCACTCCAAAGACTGCCGTCTCGACAGATGCTGAGATTCCGCCAGACTACCTCGGTTCCGACGCATTCGAAGCCAATAATGTCTACGCCACGTGGGGAGCGGCATGGCTGACCGCCAAGAACCCCAACCCGAGCGCCGTAGCCAGAGCGGCCACAGAAGGACTTCGCGTAGCTGACGAATGGGAACGGATGATTTACGGTAATCAAAAGAATAAACTAAGTCCTTGTTTCCCATTTGTACAGCTTCCCCGGCTCCAGAACCGCGATCTGATTGTATGCAGTATGTGCTGAATCGGGGGAAAACATGATTAGTGCTCCCAAGATATCGCTATTGCCGTTGGCGAAGAGCGGCACGCCATCTTTTTCATAGAGCACCCCAGAGACCTGAGCTGGGTTGACAGAGGTCGAGTACGCACGAATGCTGTCGAATCCCAACTGGCCGGGCTTGAAGAGACCGTAAGCGAAGAAAGGAAGCTTTGGATTCGAGGGCAGAGTCATCGTGCTTGCTCTGAAGAATTCGCCGGTTGCAGACAGGAGCTTTTGCTCCAAAGCGGGAGGAACGATTTCGAGCTTTCCTGAACGCCGGAAATGAAGAGTTCCGTCGATTGAGACAAATTTTGATGCCATCGGGCACGGCCTCCGAACGGGATGATCTTAGGTCACCCTTCTTATGGGTGACTTTTTGGGTGACCTAGCAAAACAATAGCTCCAGTGAAGGAGCTTGTAAGTTGCTTGATATGTTGTAGATAGAATGGTCGGGGAGAGAGGATTTGAACCTCCGACCCCCTGGTCCCGAACCAGGTGCTCTACCAGGCTGAGCCACTCCCCGACTGTTGAAAAGCGCGACTTACACCGCGTTGAAAAGATTATAGCAGAGCAGTATGTCTGCGCCAAAAGTCCAGCTGTGCATTTCATCGAGTTGAAACTTGGCCTTCGCGTGAAGGTCTGGGTTGGCTTCAGCGGCCTTCTGTGCAGGCTGATTTCAAGCGATTTGTAGCTGCTGCGAACCGGTTGCGGACTCCACGATTGTGCTCATCGCACAATTCAACAAGCGCGCCGAGCCATTAGCTGCCCAGTCTCCCTAATCCAACTCCGATCACGTAGGTCACAATGCCCTCTATCGCGCCGACCGCTGTCATCTCGAAACCACTGCTCCACCACGAGCGGACCGTGATCAGGGACTTCGCGGCGCCAACTGCAAAGTGTGCTGCCAGCGAGATGACGGCTGAGACAATCACAGCTGGATATCCACTTAAGAAGAAGAACGGAATGATTGGCACAAATGCCCCGACTGCCGTTGAGAGTGCTCCGGAGAGCGCCGAGGTCACCGGATTGCTCAGAGCCTCTTCGGTTGAGTTCAGGCGTTCGGAGGCTAACGCGCGCAGCATCTGCTCAGGATTTTTGGCAATGTGCTCCACAACGCGATCCGCGTCTTCTTGCGGTAATCCCTTAACCTGGTAATAAAGGGAGAGCAGTTCGCGGGCTTCGATATTATTGATCGCGATGGCTTCGCGCTCACGGGCGAGTTCGGCCTCGTAGATTTCGTATTCGCTCTTGGCCGCCAGGTATGCTCCGGAACCCATGGACAGGGCGCTTGCAATCATGCCGGCAATTCCTGCCAGCAACACGTAGTGCGAATTTCCCAACGTTGCGCCAGAGACTCCGGAGACGATTCCAAAGATCGCGCCAAGTCCGTCGTTCACTCCATAAATTGCGTCGCCAATCCAACCTGCGGCCTGTTTGCCAGCGTTGGACCGCTTCGCCAGCAGCTCGGCGATCACCGATTTCGGATCGGCTTTTACCTCGGCGACTGCAGATGCCGGGTAATGATCGCGGATCAAGCTGCCCAATTCCCGGTAGTGTTCCTGCTCGTCCGCAATCACTTCGTGCAGGATGGCGACGCTCGGCTCATCGCCCAGTTCTTCCAGTTGCTTTCCGTATTTTGCAATGTCGCGGCTCTCGTCAATTTCAAGACGGCGCAGCGCCATGCCGGGTCCGCCCACGCGGTTGGCGAGAGTATCTGCGTCGCCGCCGGCTTTGCCGTCATACTGCGGTAGTTTGCCGCCAAGGTCGTGAATCCGCTTGGCCCACATCGCGGCGTGGCGTGCCTCTGCCTCCGCCAGGTTGCGTAAAATACGCTTGCGGATAGGGTCGCCATCGCGTTCAGAAAATGCGTTGTAGGTGTGGAAGCCGCGCATCTCCGCTTGCCAGTTCTGCGAGAGCGCTTCGAGGATCTTGCGGGTGGCCGGATTATTCATCACCAGTGATGATAACCTTGCGCCGCCAGCACGGACAATCCACCATCTCATGTTCGGACGGTAAACCCGTCCCTACAGCTTTTGTGCAGCATCCGGCCGCACCATCTTCGCGGGGTCCACTACGCGGTCAAACTCTTCCTCGCTCACATAGCCCAGCTCCAGCGCCGCGGCCTTCAGCGTCAGATCCTTTTCCATTGCGCGATGGGCGATTTCAGAAGCCTTGTCGTATCCGATCACCGGCGCCAGCGCGGTCACCAGCATCAGTGAGCGTTCCACGTTCTCCTTCAGCTTGCGCATGTTCGGCTTCGTGCCCTCTACCAGAAACTTGCGGAAGTTCGTGCATCCATCTGCCAGAAGCGTGATCGAGTGCGTGAGGTTGTAGATCATCAGTGGCTTGTATACGTTCATTTCCAGGTAGCCGCCTGCTCCGCCAAAGCCCACTGCAACGTCATTGGCCATCACTTGTACGGCAATCATCGTCAGCGCTTCCACCTGGGTTGGATTTACCTTACCGGGCATAATCGAAGAGCCGGGTTCGTTCTCCGGAATCATCAACTCCGCAAAACCGGCACGCGGACCACATGACATCAGGCGAATGTCGTTGGCAACTTTATACAGTGAGACAGCCACCGTGCGCAGCGTTCCGGAGAGTTGCACCAGCGCATCGTGCGAACCCTGCACCGTGAATTTGTTGGGCGCGCTGACGAACGGCAGCCCGGTAATCCGTGCGATCTCCGCCGCGGCAGCCTCGGCAAAACCTGCGGCTGCGTTGATCCCGGTGCCAACCGCTGTGCCGCCGAGTGATAGTTGAAACACTCCTTTCAACGCATCGCCAATGCGTTCGAGGTCATCTGCCAGCAGCCCTGCGTATCCTGACCACTCCTGGCCCAGCGTTAGCGGTGTTGCGTCCTGCATATGCGTGCGGCCAATCTTCAGGATGTCCTTCCACTCCTCAGCTTTGGCGGCGATTGCATCATGCAGGACTTGCAACGCCGGAACGAGCGTGTGCTCCACCTGCATGGCCGAGGCAATGTACATCGCTGACGGAAACGTATCGTTCGATGACTGGGACATGTTGACGTGATCGTTGGGATGCACGGGAATCTTGCTTCCCAGGGCCGCTCCCACCAGTTGCGAGCAGCGGTTGGAGATCACCTCGTTCACGTTCATGTTGAACTGCGTGCCGCTGCCCGTCATCCACACATGCAGAGGGAACATTTCCTGGTGACGGCCCGCGAGAATCTCGTCGCAGACCTGCACAATCAGCCGATGGGCATCGTCTCCCAGGCGCTTACCGTCGTGGTTCGCGTTTGCGCAGGCTTTCTTCAGAATGGCGTAGGCAGCGATCATCTCGCGCGGAATCAGGTCGCGGCCAATGCTGAAATACTCAATCGAGCGCTGTGTCTGTGCGCCCCACAACTTGTCGGCTGGAACCTCGATCTCGCCGAGGCTGTCGCGCTCCTTCCGCATCTCCTTCATCGCTTTGTTCCGTCCCCCATTCATTTCGAGTGCACTTTTGCAGGGCACACTTCATGATTGGGTGCGCAGGACGCGGCATTCGTTGTGCGAATCTGGAATTTGCGTTTCTGCAATCAAGCCGCATCTGCATGGGTCCGCTGCAGGGTGTGCACCTGTTGCGACTCCTGTGCCGGGTAGCGATTCGCAATCCAGGTATCCAGCGCAAACCATCCCGGACCAAATATCAGAATCAGCACGGCGGCAAAGAGAAATGTGTACGGATCAGCCCCGTAGAATTTTCCGGGGTTGCTGAGGAATGACAGCAGCGCTTCCCGGTCAGCGGTCAGGTAAGCGACGCACATGTTCCCCGTAAGCACCAATCCGGTGAGACGTGACGCCAGTCCCAGGATCAGGAGAAGTCCGCCAAAGAACTCAACGCAGCCTACGAATAATGCCGTTGGACCCGGCGCAGGAATTCCAAGCGTGGTGAAGAATTGCGTGACCTGCGCAAGGCTGTGGAGTTTTCCCCATCCCGTCTGCATGAATTGCCAGCCCCAGTAGAGGCGCACGAAAAGGAGAAACGGCGACTGTGCCCGCGAACTCAGCGAAGTAAACCAGCCATAGGCCTTTGCAAATGTGCGTGTGATGCCGATTGAACTCATTGTGGCTCCTTATCTGCCGCCGGATAGGATTTACAGAACCAGCCAAGTGCTGCAAACAGCGCGAAGCTGTCCTGAATGTGTTGCTGGCATTGTTCGGGGGAAAGCGTGGATTCCGAGTAAGCCGACTCTACCGCATCCGCGATAGTCGCTCCCTTCGCAAACGCGCTCATCAGACGGAACATCTCGGCATCGAGCCGTTTGTAGTGCACCACAAGTTCAAAGCGATGAACGGCGATGTACGCAGGGCTCTCGGAATTCGTTGCATCAATCCGTTTCTGTGCAACCGCGCGTGGCACGCCTTTATTGCGCTTTGCTGATTCGCGAATCTCCAGCAATAGTCTGTCGATTTCATGTCCCGCTTTGAGCAATCTCAAGTGCGGTTGAAGTTGAAGTGGCCTCTCGGGATCGATTGCCGCAACGTCGGCAGGACTCAACCGCTCATGTTCGGCGGCGTCGAACGACTCAATCTCCGCCCACTCGAGTTTGGCCATCTCCAGCGCAATGCCGTAGTTTGCTCCGGTCATTTCTGGATTCCGCTCCATCCAGGCGGCGAGATGTTTTCCCAGGTCGCGCATGGTGAAAGATTCGGACGGGCAATCGGCGAGATAGTTCCGCCGCAGGCGATCAAATTGCTTCGCGCCCAGCAACGCGCGCACCCCGGGAAAATCTTCGCTGAATGCATCCAGCACGCGAGACCAGTAGGAGCGGTTGTAGATTTCAAGGCGCTCAAAGCTGCTCTGTCGCGAGTTTGGCTTGACCAATGCGATGCCATCTTCCGCGCCGCGTTTCATGTTGTCGCGCCTGGAGAGTGGCTGCATCACCGCCCTTGCCAGCGTGCGTTGAAATTCCAGCAGCGCGGTCATTGCTGGACTCCAGCCAGCTGCGTTTCCGCAGACCCGCGCGCCGTGCCGCTCACTGCGTCCAGATACTTCTTCGCCTTCAACGCCTCGTCGTGAACTTCTTCGAACGGAGGAATACGGTCATCCCATTCCAGCAGCGTTGCCGTCGGCCCCGTGCGTCCCAACGCCCGCTCGTACAGCTTCCAAACCGGATCAATCACCGGATGATCGTGCGTATCCAGAATGAAGCGCTCGTATCGCGAGTGTCCCGCGATGTGCATCTGCGCCACGCGTTCGGCGGGAATGAAGTCAACATACTCGTTCGGATCGAACTCGTGATTGATCGAGCTGACGTATATGTTGTTCACGTCGAGCAGAATTCCGCAATCGGCGCGCTCCACCACCTCCGTCAGGAATTCCCACTCTGTCATCTCAGAGTCGTGGAACTCCGCGTAGCTGCTCACGTTTTCCAGCACTACTGGGACTTCCACAAAGTCCTGCACCAGGCGGATGTTTTCCGCCGCAACCGCTGCGGCCTCCCACGTATAAGGCAGCGGAAGCAGGTCGTGCGTGTAGCGTCCATCCACGCTGCCCCAGCACAGATGGTCGGAAAGCCATGGTGTTCCCGTACGGCGCACCAGCGACTTCAACCGCTTCAAGTGCTCCCGGTTCAGCGGCTGGGTCGAGCCAAAGTACATCGAGACTCCGTGCTGCACAACCTTGTACTGCTCCAGTATCTGGTCGAGGATCGACAGCGGACGCCCGCCGTCGATCATGTAGTTTTCCGAGATGATCTCGAACCAGTCCACCACCGGCTTCTTCTCAAGGATGTGCTGGTAATGCGGGATTCTCAGTCCAATTCCAATCCCGTATTCGGTGAACCCGTTGAATCGATTTGCCGGCATACGCACACCCTCTTGTGGAGAATTCAGGAGGACCGGACCACGCCGGCCCCCTCTTGTACTTTCAGGTGTGACTAAACTGCCTTCGGCTTCGAGCCGTCGGTAGCACAGCCGCCTTTGCCCTTGCAGGAGTTCTGTCCCTTGCAGCCGTTGTCGCCGCTCTTGCAACCGCCCTTGCCCTTGCAGGAGTTTTGGCCTTTACAAGCGTGCTTCTCAGTCTTCGGGTCGTCGTAGCTGGACGAAGCGGACAGGCCCATGGCGCGTGTGATGCTGTTTGTGCCCGAGTTCGTATTCGTTGTGGAGGCGGAAAGCGTGGTGCTTGCGCCGGTCAACAGGCCAGACATTGCGGCCGTCATCAGCAGTGACTTCATCGTAGCTTTGGTCATTTGAGGTGTTCCTTTCAAAGGGTTGGATTCGTTGTCTGGATCGCCGGCTCTCATTCACCGGCCGGGGATAACTTGCTCGTAACGCCCATGTGACTGGCAAGCGGAGGGAAAGTTACAAAGGAGCAGGAAATTCTTTTTCGCACTTTCTTTTCACAACGTTGTAACTTTTTGGGCCATCCCTGCGTCTCCTAGATGAGAGTTGCAAAGCTTCGTGTTGCCTCAGGACGGGATTGTGAAATCAGCGGCGGAGAAAGATGCGAAGCAATCGGCTCTGGCCGCGGAGACCGCCGCGCGCGAGGCCGAACTGATTGCGCGCATCCTCGCCGGTGAGCGCGAGTTGTTTCATGAGCTGATTCGCCCCTACGAGCGTGGCCTCTACGTTGCCGCCTACGCCATCGTTCAGCACGAGGCGGACGCCGAGGACGTTGCTCAGGAAGCTGTCATCAAGGCTTACAAGGGGCTAAAGAGTTTTCGTGGCGATGCCCGCTTCAGCACTTGGTTGATGGCAATCACCCTGAATGAAGCGCGCAGCCGATGGCGCCAGGCCAAGGGTGAGCAACTCGACTTCCTCTCCGATTGCGAGGAGTCCGCTGGCGACTACACTCCCTCGGTGCTTGCCGATTGGCGCTACATTCCATCGGAGCAACTGGAGCGCAAGGAACTGCGGCAGGCCTTGCAGGAGGCGATGGCGAAGCTCTCGCCCGAGCACCGCGAGGCGCTCATCTTGCGCGACGTGCGCGGCATGAGCATCGCCGAAACTGCCGAGGCGACCGGAGCCAATGAGGGCTTGGTCAAGGTTCGTCTCTTCCGCGCACGGATCTCGATGCAAAAGCTGCTCGCACCGAAGCTAGCGCCAAAGCAGCGTGGATTCATGGGTTGGCTTACTCGAAAAGCTGGTGGTCAATGAAATTAGACTGCAAACACGTGTGGGCCCAGGTCTCTGACTACATCGACGGCTCCGTCTCGCCTGAAATGAAGGCAGACATCGAGCGCCATCTTGCCAACTGCCGCTACTGCTCGGCCGTGCTTGACTCCACGCGCAACATACTTGTGCTGGTCGGTGACGAGCGAACCTTCGAAGTGCCTGTCGGCTTCGGCGAACGCTTGCATGGCCGTCTCCAGGAATGGATGGATTCCTCTGGCACCGGCGGCTGACGCTGCGGAGTGACCTCCAGACAAATAGAAACGGGGCCATCGCGGCCCCGTTTGCAATGCGCTTGCGGCAATCCTAGAAATCTTTTCGCAGATCCATTCCCTTGTACATGTTCGCCACAAAATCCCCATAGCCGTTGAACATCAATGTATCGCGCTTGAATATTTCTCCAATGCGGCGCTCTTTCGCCTGGCTCCAGCGCGGATGGTCCACCTGCGGATTCACGTTCGAGTAGAAGCCGTACTCATGTGCGTTGGCTTCATTCCAACTGGTCACCGGCATCCGGTCCGTCAGCGTGATTCGAACAATCGACTTCGCGCTCTTGAATCCGTATTTCCAAGGCGCCACCACGCGCACTGGAGCGCCATTCTGGTTGGGCAACACCTCGCCGTACAATCCCACCGTGAACAGCGTCAGAGGGTTCATCGCTTCGTCCAGCCGCAGGCCTTCTTTGTACGGCCAGTTCAGAACGTCGCGCTGCTGTCCCGGAAGCTCGCTCGGCCGCGAGACGCTGGTAAATGCAACATACTTTGCTTTCGAGGTCGGTTCCACCCGGTCCAGCAATGCCTTCAACGGAAAGCCGGTCCACGGAATCACCATCGACCAGCCTTCCACACAGCGATGGCGGTACACGCGCTCTTCCAGCGGTGCAAGTTTCAGCAGCGCGTCGTAATCAAGCTTTTGCGGCTTGTTCACCAGCCCGTCGATCTGCACTGCCCATGGCTGCGGATGAAAGCTGCCTGCGATTTTCGAGGGAGTTTCCTTGTCGGTTGAGAGCTCGTAAAAGTTGTTGTAACTTGTCACGTCCTGATAAGGCGTCAGCTTTTCGCCAGTTGTACTGATGGGACTCTTGGACGCCTGGAGCTTGTTCCCTGCGAACGCATGGGTCGAGGGCGAAAACAGCTCTGCAATCCTCTCCGCTGATAGTGCCACGGCTCCAAACCCAGCCGCGAGCGTCAGAAAGCGGCGGCGATCCAGGTAGAGCGACTTTGGAGTGATCTCAGAAGACTTTGGTTGATCGATTTTCAATTTCACAGCGTTGATCCCCACCTTGCTTTATGCACGGTCATAACTGTTCGATTGAAAATCTCGGGAAAAGTTACAGCCAAAATTTGCGCAGAAAACGGCGCAGAGCAAAATTCTGCAAAACGAGGACGCGGCGTCGTTCGAAGGAAAGGGAATTGATAATTCTTGGGAGAGAATAGAGAGCCGGGAAGCTCAGGCTTTTTTCAGTTCCACCAATACTTGCCGGGCAATTTCTTTCAGGGTCTCAAATACGCCGATGCCTTGCGAGGCGATGGACTCGAATGTCGGTTCCTCGCGGCGGCACAACTGGTTCTTCATCTCGGCAATCGGGAGCACATTGGGAAGATCCCGTTTGTTGAACTGCAACACATAAGGAATGGTGGCGAAATCGTAGCCATGTTCCTGCAGATTGCCCACTAGATTTTCCAGCGCTTCCACGTTGGCGTCGGCTCGTTCGGCCTGTGAATCGGCCACGAACACAACTCCATCCACGCCCCGCAAAATCAGTTTGCGTGACGCATCGTAGAACACCTGTCCAGGGACGGTGTAGAGGTGAAACCGGGTTTTGAAGCCGCGAATCGTGCCGAGATCAAGCGGGAGAAAATCGAAGAAGAGCGTGCGATCCGTCTCTGTTGCCAGCGAGATCATCTTGCCCTTCTGCTGTTCGCCCGTCTTGTCAAAGATGTGCTGCAAATTCGTCGTCTTCCCGCCCAAGCCGGGTCCGTAGTAGACGATCTTGCAGTTAATCTCGCGCGCGGCGAAATTGATGAAGCTCAATGATCCCTCAACTGGGCCCTGAAACGGCGGCCATGTACCGGGCGCCGCAATCGGTCGCATCCATGTACAACAACAGATCAAGGCTGCGCAGGAGTTTCCGATGGCCGCTACTGCTACAACAGAACCGAACAGAGCGGATACTTGGGTTATATCACAACCAGACAGGCCAAGAACGTTGTATCGAGGTCAGCCCGCCTGATAAAAAGTCATCCATTTTAGATTACGAAAGTATGCCCCGGACGCGGTGCCATCTTGCAACCACTGGATGCGCGCCTCGCCGGGGATCATCGGGCGCGCATCCAGCTTCACTATTGTTTCTGCGGCGCTGGGTAGTAGCCGTCGCGTGCATACACCTTGAGGCTTGAGCCATAGCCGCTTACCCGAACCTCGATCCTGCGATACGTGGTGGAGGCGGTGGCCGCCGAGTTGTACACCAGCGTGTACTGGCTGCGCGACTCTTCCATCGCGCTGCCGTACGCTGATTCCAGCGCCTGCGAGGTGAATTCGGTGAAGATTTCGCCACCCGTCGCCGAGGCGTACTTCGGCAGAATATTGCTGTAACCCTGCCGCGGCAGACGGATCTTGGAGAGCTTGTTGTAATACTTGATCGCCGCCGCATCCACCGCAACGCCATAGACGCTTACGTTGTTCGTCAGCAGAACCTTCAGTACATCCTTGTAGCTGGCGCGCGAGCCCGACTCGCGTCCGTCGGAAAGAATGAAGATCACCCGGCGGCGCGCTCTCTCGCGGCGTCCCAGGTCCACGGCCGCACGTAGCAGTGCGTCGTTCAGCACGCGGGAAGGCTCTGCATCCTTGGGCGGCGCACCCTCGATCGGGTTTCTCTGTGTGCCGGGATCGAAAACACGCCCGTTCACCGAGGGCCCCACCGTCATCGGATTATAGGCGGCCGGTCCCGAAGCCGGCCCCTGCAACTGCTGGATGCGCGTCAGGGTCTGGTTCGTGGTGTCGCCCAGCGCGGCCAGATAATCCTGCTGCTGCTTCACCGTGTTGCCGTAGGTGTAAATGGACAGTTCGTCAAACTGGCTGAAGGAACCAACCAGCGCGGAGAACGTCTCCTTCACCTTGCGCAGCGCAATTTCCGGCATTCCCACGTCTACAATGATCGCCGCGGAGACCGGAAATGGATCGCTCGTGAAGAACGCCACTCGCTGCTTCACGCCGTCTTCATAAACAGAAAAGTTATCCTTTGTCAGCCCCGGAAACAGTCTCCCGGTTGCGTCCTTCACCGTGACCGGCACCGGGACAGCGTTGACGTTGACGCGGATGATGCCGCTTGTCTCGTCGTACCCGCTGCTGGGGGTGTTCGCTCTCCGGTTGGAGGGCGAAACGCGGCCCACTGGAGGGACTACAGGCACCGGAGTTTCGTTATCGGTGGCAGCATCCGTTGCCGCAGCCGTATCCGCGGAACTCGCTTCTCCGGACGGCAGTTGCGTCTGCTCGGAAGGGCTCACCGGAGCCGTCGGAAGCTGGCGATTGGGTGTGGGCGCATCCGGCAGGGATTTCTGCGGAGCGGCCTGGGGCTGTGGCGCCTCCGGCAACCCCTGCTGCGCAAACCCCGCCAGGGAGAGCGAGAGAATAATCGAGAGCAATGTCGCAAAACGCCATGGGCGCTGCATCTGGGAAACCCTCCGCGAAAAGCTGATGCCGATTTCAGAATTGCTAAACCGCAAATCTAAGTCACATTTTTGTGCTTCAATTTCACTCCCACAAGCAACTAATCCTATAGTGCTGTAGGTAAGTACATACTAGACTACGGGCGGACCGTCGAGAAACTATGCGCACCCTAAGGCAATTCAGAATACTCGCCGTTTTGGTAGCTGCACTGTGTTTGATGTCATGGAGCACGGTTCAGGCGCAACGCCCCCCCAAAGAGCCTCCCAAGGCCTCCAACGCGCCTGACGACAACGGCGAATCTCTACCCGAGACGCCCAAACTCCGGGACCGGACCGCCGAACAGGATCAGCCCGTCACCACGCTCAAAGTCAACGTACAGGTAGTGAACCTTTACTTCAACGTCAAAGACAAGCGCGGAGCGCTGATTCCGAATCTAAAAAAAGACGATTTCCAGGTCACTGAAGACGGAAAACCTCAGACGATCAAGTACTTCGCGGCGGAGTCGAACCAGCCTCTCACCCTCGGCCTGCTCATTGACACCAGCGGCAGCCAGGCCCGCGTGCTGCCCATGGAGAAGGAAGTCGGTGCAGCCTTCCTGCGCGACATCCTGACCCCCAAGGATTTGGCCTTTCTGATCAATTTCGACATCTCCGTGGACCTGATTCAGGACTACACAAACGACGCCGCCCGTCTTCGTCGCGCCATGGAAAAGACCATGATCAACGATGGCGGCGGCAGTGGCGCCGGAGGCATCGCCGGTGCCGGACAAGGGACCATCCCGGTCTCACGCCCCAAGGGAACCCTGCTATACGACGCGGTTTACGTCGCTTCAACCGACAAGTTACAGCGGGAAGCCGGTCGCAAGGCAATGGTTCTGCTCACCGACGGCGGGGATCAGGGCAGCCAGGAAACTCTTGCCAACGCCATTCAGGCCGCCCAGCGCTCCGAGGTCATCGTCTACGTCATCATGATCGCCGACCGCATGTACTTCCGCTCCGGCGACAGCGAGATGCATAAACTAGCCGATCAGACTGGCGGACGCGTCATCGACGTCGGCAATAATCCCAAGAAACTGCGTGACGCCTTCGACCAGATCGGCGCGGAATTGCGCAGCCAGTACATGATTGGCTACACCCCCACCAACATCGTCGCCGATGGCAAGTATCGCAAAATGGAAGTAAAGGCGGCCAACCCGGAATACAAAATTCAGGCGCGCAAGGGCTATTACGCGCCGAAAGAGTAACCACCCAGGGAACGTCGCGGCATCGGCCTATTTCTTTTTTGGAGAGTAGTATCCCTTGCGCGCCCGGATCTTCACGTTCGGCCTGCCCGGAGCGTCAATCGAGATTGCGCGGTAGCGCCCATCCTGATCGAAATTCTGCGGCTTGTAGGCGATCACGTACTGGCTTCGCAACTCATCCTGAATCTCCGCAAAGGCGTTTGAAACCTCTTCAATCCTCAGCGGGAAAAATACTCGCCCGCCGGTGGCCTCGGCGTACCGCATCAGGACTTTGTCGCCCTTCTTGTCAGAGCCCGAGATGTTCGTGCTGATGACGTAGATGATCACCTCGGCGCGCAGGGCGGCCTCAATGGCTTCCTCGCGGGTATGCCGGCTCTGGTTGTCGTCGCCGTCGCTCAATAGGATAATCGCCCGCCGCGAAGGACCGCGGAGCGGTGCTTTGATGAGTTTTTCGCAGGATTGGAACACCGCGTCATGCAGCGCGGTGCCGCCGCCGGGCCGCAGGATACGAACTCCCCGAGCCAGCGCGTCTGTATTGTCGGTGAAGTCCTGGGTCAGGTCGGAGAGTGAATCGAAGCCAATTACGAAGGCCTGGTCCGATTTCGGACGCACCACCTGGTGCAGAAACTCCACCGCCGCATCCTGCTCAAAGCGGAAGCGGTCGCGGATCGAGTTGCTCGAGTCGATCAGAAGTCCCACGCGCAGCGGCAGTCCGGTCTCGCTCTCGAAGGCTTCAACGTGGGTTGGCGGCTTGCCCTCGTCGAGCAGCCGAACATCTTCCTTCTTCAGATCCTTGATAAACCGGCCATGCTTATCGGTCGCCGTGAAGATCAAATCCACTAGGTCAACGTCCACTCCAATGCGGAACTCGCCCTGCTCTTCCGCTTGTTGCGGCTTTGGCTCCGGGGGAGGGACTGAAATGGGGGCGAACATGGAAGCAGGATCGCCGGATCGTGGTGCCGCCAGCCTCGGAGAACTCTGGCCGCCGCCGGAGCTTTGCGCCGTCGCCACGTTATTCGCTGGACTGCTCGTTGCTGGCAGTGTTGTCAGCGTTGCCGCATCCCCGGGTGTGCCGGAAACTACAGGCGCCGGAGTTGTTTCCGCAGGGGTTTGCGGCGGCTGAGCAGGTGCGCCAGGAAAGCGCGGCTGCACCGCAGAGGGTGCCGAAGGCAGATCTTGCGAGTTCTGTGCCGAGGCCGCCGGAATCAGAAATAGGGCAGCGCTAAACAGGACTGCAAACAGCTTTGTCATGCCATTAAGTGTATAACGGCGGCGTAAAACCTTGGTCGCGGAATCCAGTCCACGCCATTTCGTTTCCGGAAGCAGGAAAAGCCCTCAGCGCCCCGGCTTCGCAACCTCAGACAAGCGATTCCGCCGTGCGGTGCAGTTTGTCCAGAAATTTCTGCAAATCCTCAGGCAGCGGCGCGCTGAACTCCACCGCCTTTCCGCTCTTCGGATGGGTGAAGTTCAGGTGTGCGGCATGAAGGAAGTTGCGCGGCAATGACAGTGTGGCAGCGCTCTCCCCGTGCGCGCGCGCCTTCTTGGCTTCCGTACGGGAACTGATCGCGGTCCCCTGGCGTTCGCGGGAGAGCGTATTGGGCAACAGAATCTGCGGCGCGCCATAGAGCGTGTCGCCTACGATTGGGTGTCCAATCGATGACATATGCACACGAATCTGGTGCGTGCGCCCGGTCTCAATCCGCACCTCCATCAGCGCAAAGCGCCCATAGGGTGTTAGCAAGCGCTCGATGACCTTGTAGTGCGAAACTGCCGTGCGCGGATCGATGCCGGTAACGCTCATTCGCGTGCGGTTTCGCGGATCGCGTCCGACCGGATCGTTGATCGTACCCTCGTCCGTCTTGGGCCAGTTGTGGACCAGCGCAAGGTAAGTCTTGTGGACCTGCCGCGATGAAAATTGTTCCACCAGTTTGCGATGCGCAACATCGTTCTTTGCCACCACAATCAAGCCGCTCGTGTCTTTATCCAGGCGATGTACGATGCCGGGGCGCAACTCGCCGCCCATTTCGCTGAGTTTGTTGAAGCGGAACAGCAGTGCATTCACCAGCGTTCCGCGATTGCGCGGGTCTTCGGCGCTGCCCGTGCTGGCGTGTACCACCATGCCTGCGGGCTTGTTGACCACCGCCAGTTCCTTGTCCTCGAATACCACCGTCAGCGGAATATCCTCGGCGAAGGCCTTCAGCGGCGCAGCTTCCACGTTCCCAATGATCTCAATGACTTCGCTGCCCTTGAGCTTGAGTGAAGCTTTGGATGGGCGCTCATTCACCAGCACCTTTCCCTGCTCCACCAGGTGCTGCACCCGGACCCGGCTCACGTCTGGTATGCGCGCCACCAGGAAGTGATCCAGACGCACTCCGGCGTCTTCCTCCGAAGCGTTAAAAACCGTGGGGGCGTCGGATTCTTCGATTGCCGGAGCCTCCGTCAAAATCTCGTCGGAGTCAATCGGATCGGGCTGGGGAGGGGTTGCAACTTTGCGTGCCATTCTCTTGAGGATAGCAGGTGAGGGCCGCGCAAGCACTTGCCGCGCATACGTTCTAAGCTTTTCGCCATCCCGTGCCGACATAGGAAACGTAGGTAGCTGATACTCTCATGGACGCAATCAGACTTCTTTCCGCGCCGGTTGACTCGCCTTCCACTCTTGATGGGAGTAGCCAGCCAACGAGTCTGGTACACGTTGCCCGCTTTCCTCCTGCGGCCCAGCGCAGCGACACAGCCTATCCCAACCACAATTATGTCTGGACGGTTTCCGTCGGCGACAATGGCTCGTTCAATTTTTACTCTGCGCCACGGCAGAATTATGGAAATGGTGCATCAGTCCAATCGCAGGATTCCTTCTCCAGTCAGGACTCCACCTCCGTTTGGGCCGTGCCGCAGTCGCAGAGTGTTGCCGCGCAGTATGCCCTCTACGCCACCATGACCGGGCAGGATCGCGGGCAGTATGTTGATGTGTATGCCTAGCCCGGTTTCGCGGAAGCAGTAACCGCGGGTGGCCCCACCTTCGCGCCGCGCTTTTTGCGGCGTTAATGGGAGAGCAACATGCTCCCGGCTGGAGCGCTTCTGTTTTATTGCACAGGTGCGCGGGTGCTCCATCTCCGCTTGCCTCTTTTGGCAAACGAAGGTGGGATCTATGAAAGCCGCGCAAAGCGCGTTCCAGGTTCTCATCCGCCCGCGTATCTGAACGGTGCGCCAGAGCGTCAGCCGTTGCATATCTCAGAATTGTGAGTGATATGGCGATCAAGTGATAGCTATCCCTCTCACAACGCACCTTAAGATGCGCCGTTTCTGAGCGATGTATAAGAGGGTCATCATTCTAGGAGGGTCATCCTGAGGCGTAGCCGAAGGACCCCAGCACAGCTCACATCTACTCGTGCCGTCCCAGACTTTTCGGCCACCAAAATAGTGAGCTACTTGGCGATTATTCGTCAGCAATCTCTTTTATCGGTGGTAAAAGACTCCTAACAGAACCATAAGACCACCGAGCATGATGTTGACAACACCTAGCCGGGTTATCCACGCGCGCTGTTTGTCGGGCTGCATTATGGGCTGAGTAAACAAGGAAACCAGTGCAGCAGGGTAGAAATCCGTCCTCGTACCTCGTCGAAGAGTTACGAGGCCATTGACAAGAGCCAGCACCCCGAAGATCACCAGTGTAAAACTCATGCCGCCGATTGTACCCCTTGCAACTGAGGGAGAAAACGGGATTGTTGAATACTTCAGCCCAAGTAACTCACTACTCAATTCCCATCTCCGCCGCTGTCAAGCCATTTTTCTTTCTCATTCCCCTCAACCCATTCATTCCATTCCACATAGAGTTTCTCCTCCGCTGAGGGGATACCCCCCTCCATTTTGCTATCCTGAATATAGGGCATGCAAAAACCGGGATAACCTCCCTGTTTTCAAATTTTTGCCCGAAAATATAGGGGGGAGGGGGTATACCGCGCGGGTGCGCGGTATACCATTTTATGAACAACGAAAAAAAGCGCGGGTGCCCCATCTTCGACGCGCCGTTCTTGCGCGGCTAAGATGGGAGAGCAGGACAGACCAATCCGGAAATTGCTCTAGCGTCAGTGCCCGCATCGGCGGTTTCTGCCGCGCATACTCCTCGCGGCGAGCAAACCGCTAGACTCGCGATGCCGAAGCGGTTTCCGTCTTGACGGCCTTTGCCGCTCCGGCGCTAAAAGAGCGCAGCGGCGTGCGGCGAAGATAGATCAGGAAGCCGGTCACAACCAGTCCCAACGCAATCAACTGCGTCCCTGTGATCAGTCCGCCCAGCACCTCACCCCGTCCCGGATCGCCGCGGAAGAACTCGAAAACAAAGCGCTCGCTGCCATAAATGATCATGAACAACGCGATCACCTGGCCTTCAAACTTCTTGCGCTTGCAGAGCCAGTAGAGGAACACGAAGTTGATCACCTCCGCCACAAACTCATAGAGTTGCGTCGGATGCAGTGGAACATTCAGCGGCGTGCCGGAGAAGTCCGCTGCCCACGGATTGTGAAACGTAATCGCCCACGGCACATGCGTTTCGCGCCCATAGCAGCATCCCGCAGCCAGGCAGCCGATGCGCCCAAAGGCGTGTCCCAGTGCAACTCCCGGCGCAAATACGTCGGCTGCGGAGAGAAACGGAATCTTCTCCTTGCGCACGTACCACCAGCTGCAAAGAATCGCCAGCACCAGCCCGCCCGAGAAAACTCCGCCGGACTGCAAAGTCGCAACGCTGAAAATGCGGCTTGGCTCGGCCATGTACTCGCGCCAGTCCACCATCAGCATCAGCAGTTTGGCGCCCAGGATTCCGCTGAACGCGGCAAGTCCGCCGAGGTTCCACATCTGGTCGGGGTCAAGCCCCTTGATGCGCGCCAGGTGGAAGATGACTGCCAGTCCGGAGATCATGCCCAAAGCGGCCAGAAAGCCATAGGTGGGCAGTGCGAAGGAGCCGATATGAAATAAGTGTGGGAACACGTCTCTATTGTAGATGGAGACGAATGCAATCGGGTCGCAGTGATAATGAAGAGATCGTAAAAGCGACGGCGCAAACAGCCACCGTGAAGAAATAAAGGTACCGGCCCGCGGGGCCGTGTGGGATGGGGTTGCTGTGAACCCGATTCACCAGGTGGGCGCCCTCCGTGGTCCTTTAGGCCGATCCGACTGGGGATCAGCACACCAGACCAATTGTCGAGTTGGGCACCCTAATTAGAAATATCGGTTCGCAGTGGTGTTCCACCCCAGCACCAACTTTGCAGGCCGGTACCGTAGTGAGTTAGATGCTATGAGAGTGCCGCCGTGAGCGCAAGTCGCAGCACGCGAAATGTTGGAACTTGACGTGCCAGCTAAAACAGAAATCGTTCGCGCCGGAGCGTGAACGATTTCTGTTGACAACGTCCAGCCATGCTTCTCTGCTTCAGGCTGGAACCTCAACTGGAAAGCGGAACAACCGCGCGGCGTTTTCGGAAAGATAAGCGCGCCTTGCTGCCGGACCAAGCCGCAGCGCCATCGCCGTCTCCACCGCTGCGGACCAGCTCTGGGGATGAGCCCGGAATACGATGCGCTCGCGTCCCTGCAATTCCACAAACTCGCACAGCACGGCGTCGGCTTGCAAATCCTGCGGGCTCAGCAGAAACCCGATTCGCGGAAACCGTTGCATCAGCCGCAACATGCTTCCCGTATCCGTACGCGGCGGTGGGGCAAGCAGAATATCAAGCTCGGGAAATTCCGCGGCGACCACTTCCACCTGGGGACGGTGATGCACCCAGCGCTCGTGGCTTGTAAAGTCCAGCACAACCGGTGCGCGCAGCTTGGCGCAAACTCCATACAACGGATACATGCGGGGCGCGTCCAGTCCGGAGACGCAGCACTCTGCCTGCGCATAGGCTCCGGCCAGTTCGCCTTCGCCCACCGCTTCGTCAATCCACCGCAAGCTATCCCCCACGCGCAGCGGGTCGTACGAGGCAAGTCCATGCAGCCGCTTCGGATTCTGCTTCACCGCGGCTACTATTTCCTGGGTTCTGCGATCCGCGCAGTTCCATTGGTGCTGGCATTGAGCACAATTACAGGGCCCAAGCACCACGCCCGCAATTCCGCTCGCTTTCATTTGAGGGGAGAGATCCTGACTGAAGGGAACGCAGTCCGAGATTTGCATGAGTTTAATGCTTTTGGGAATGCAGAAGAGAGCATCTATGATTGTCGCGGTCACCATGTCGCACTCCTGACGGAAGGAGCCTAGTGCTACTCTGCTTGCTTTGCAGTGACCGCTGTCACGTACTTACGCGAGCCATGACTCACAGTAACAAAACCCACCGCCGCAGCGGTGGGCATCGGAACCTGAAAGCTCTTTAAGTCTTACTGATCGTAGTGCAGCAGCGAGAAAACGTCATAGGGTGCCAGCCGCTTGCGTCCGTTCAAAAAGTCCAGTTCCACCACAAAGCTCAGTCCGCAAATGTTCGCGCCAAGCTTGCTGGCCAGTTTGGCCGTGGCTTCGGCGGTGCCGCCCGTTGCCAGCAGGTCATCCACAATCAGCACGCGCTGTCCCGGCTGAATTGCGTCCTTGTGAATTTCCAGCGTATCGGTTCCATACTCCAGATCGTAGGTGTAGCTCACGGTCTCGCCGGGTAGTTTCTTCGGTTTGCGCACCGGAATAAATCCAGCGTTCAACCGGTAGGCCATCGCCGGGCCAAAGATGAAGCCGCGCGCTTCCATGCCCAGCACCAGGTCCACGTTCTTGTCCAGGTATGGCGAAGTCATGTAATCCACCACGCGGGCAAAGCCGGCGCGGTCCTTGATCAGCGTGGTGATGTCGTAAAAGAGAATGCCCGGCTTGGGATAGTCGGGAATCTCGCGAATAAGTTTCTTGAGATCGTCAGAAGCCATTACCGTCTGTGTTTGTGACAAGAGAATCACCGGGTTTCTTCAATTTGAAATGTCTTGTATCCGCTGAAGGCCGCCGCATCTTCCACCTCGACGCTGTCGATGCGGGCGGCGCGCGGTCCTTCCTTCAGCTTGTCGTAAAGCGAGCCCAACTGCGCGTTGCTGCCTGAGGCCAGCACCTCCACGGCCCCGCTGTCCTGATTGCGTACCCATCCGCCAACCCCGATCAGCCGTGCTTCGCGCTCCACAAACCAGCGGAAACCCACGCCCTGCACGCGCCCCGTAACCAGGTACCGGCGGAATATCTGTGTCGCAGCCATCGCTCTCCTTACGCATTACTGGTGCCCCACATCTTCCGCAGTGAGCAGATGTGGGATCTTGACCAGCTCAATTTCTACGCGCGTGAAAGGTACGTGCCTTCCGCCGTGTCCACGCGGATCTTCTCCCCCTCGTTCACGAAGGGAGGAACCTGCACCACCAGACCCGTCTCGGTCGTTGCCGGCTTGGTCACTGACGAGGCGGTTGCCGACTTCAATCCCGGTTCCACCTCAACCACCGTAAGTTCCACTGTCTGCGGCAGGTCAATGCCCACGGCCTTGCCGTCGAAGAACTCCACCGTGATCTGGAGATTCGGCGTCAGGTAGTCCACCGAGTCGCCCAGCACGTCGCGGTTCAGTGCCGTCTGCTCGTAGTTCGCAATGTCCATGAAGAAGTAGTTGTCGCCGTCGTTGTAGAGATACTCCATCTTCGTTTCATCAACCGTGATCTTGTCGATCGCGTCGCCCGAGCGGAAGCGGTGTTCGAACATTGCGCCCGTGCGCAGGTTGCGCAGCTTGGCCTGGATGAAGGCGCGCAGGTTGCCCGGCGTGCGGTGCTCCACGGTGAAAACCGAGTGCAGCTCGTTGTTGTGCTTGATAATCATGCCGGGACGCATTTGCGTGGCAATAATCGCCATGGAAGTGATGCTCCAATCTCTACTTGTCGAAAATTTTCGGCCTTGGGCGGACGTTGCCATCCCTACAGGCGGGTCGTGCCCCGGCCGGAGAACCCAGCCACGGCGAACAATCAATTTTACCTTGCAGGGGTGGAGTTTGGGAACGGCAGCGCTACGCCCGGTGAATCCATGCACCGCCAACCGGGATTCCGCAGGCGTTCCTACTTTCGCCCGCTTGACCCAAATCCTCCACTCTTCCGGCTGCTCTCCGCCAGCTCCTCCACCACTTCCACCGGAGTTGTCAGCACCGGGTAGGGAATCAGGTTCACCAGCTTATCTCCCGCATGAATCTCCGCCGCCACATCATTCAGGTTTTCCATCAGCACGCGCACTTCGCCGCGGTATCCGGCATCGATCACGCCTCCCGTGCAGGTCAGCCGTCGCGCCGCCATCGAGGATTTATCACGCAGCAGCGCCCCCAACGGCTCCCCCGCAGCGGTGGTCAGTTCAATGGCGATCCCTGTCGCAACCACCGCGTTTCCGCGCGCCGCCAAAGTCACCGATTCGCTGGCATAGAGGTCATATCCTAGGTCTTCGCCCGGATGTGCAATGGTCGGCGCCTTGGCCGTGGCAGATAGCAGTTTCACTCTCAGCATCCGCTCAATATACCAGCCCAGCGCCAGTGAACTGGTGCCCCACATCCGCCGTGGCTAGCAGATTTGGGTCTTTACGGCCGCCGCAGTCGAGCCTCTCGCCTTCAAAACCTTGCAACCTGTGTAACCTGCACAACCTGCGAAACCTTATAATTGCAACGATATGTCCTCCTTCCGTCCCGTCGCCGAGCAACTGGCCTACCTTCGCAAAGGTTCCGTCGAAATCATCCGAGAGAGCGATCTCCGCGAGCGCCTCGAAAAATCCTTCCAGAGCGGCAAGCCCCTGCGCATCAAGGCCGGCTTTGATCCCACCGCGCCGGACCTGCATCTGGGCCACACCGTGCTCATTCGCAAGCTCAAGCATTTTCAGGATCTGGGCCACACCGTCATCTTCCTCATCGGAGACGGCACCGGACTCATCGGCGACCCCACGGGTCGCAACGCCACCCGTCCGCCCCTCACTCGCGAACAGCTTGACGCCAACGCCGAAACCTACAAGGCGCAGGTCTTCAAAATCCTCGACGAGCAGAAGACCGAGGTGCGCTACAACACCGAGTGGCTCTTCAAACTCGACTACGAGGGCTTCGTCCGCCTGGCCGCCAAGTTCACCGTCTCGCAGATGCTGGAGCGCGAGGACTTCCACAAGCGCTTCCAGGATGAAAAGCCCATCAGCGTCCACGAGCTGCTCTACCCCATGATGCAGGGCTATGACTCGGTCGCCCTTCAGTGCGACGTCGAACTCGGCGGCACCGACCAGAAGTTCAACCTGCTCATGGGCCGCAAGCTCCAGCAGGATTACGGCTTCCCCCCGCAGATCGTCCTCACGATGCCCTTGCTGGAGGGACTCGACGGCGAGCGCAAAATGTCGAAGTCCTACGGCAACTACGTCGGCATCACGGAAACCGCGCAGGAGATGTTCGGCAAGCTCATGTCCATCAGCGACGCGCTGATGTGGCGTTACTACGAACTGCTCACCGATCTCACCCTCGCCGAAATCGAACAGCTTCAAGCCGACGTGAAATCCGCCACGCTCCACCCCATGCGCGCCAAGAAGGATCTCGCCAAGCGCATCATCGCCGACTTTCACTCCGCCGCCGAAGCCGAAGCCGCCGAAGAAAACTGGGCCAAACAATTCCAGAAAGATGAAGTGCCGGAGAACCTGGAAGAAGTCGAAATCGCGATCTCTGAAGTCACCTTAGATGGTGGAGACCTCGGCGCAGCGCAGTCACTTGGAGCCATCTCAGAGAAGGAACCGCGCTTTATCCGCATCGATAAGCTTGTCAAGGAATCTGGCCTCGCAGCTTCGCGCTCAGAGGCGGACCGCAAGATCAAAGAAAAGGCTGTCCGGTTGGACGGGCAGCTGATTGTGGCAAACAACACCGGAAATGTTGCCGTCCATGTGCCCGATATCTTTGTGCTTCGTCTCGGAAAGAAGATGAAGAAGGTTCACCTCATCGATTGAACTCTGCCCGGTGCCCCACATCTGCCGCAGTTTAGCAGATGTGGGGTTTTTGCTCTTGCTCTTGTTCTTGCTGTTAACCTGTGAAACCTTGCAACCTGCGTAACCTTGAAACCTGTCTCTGCCCTATACTGTCCTCATGTTCGCCCGCAAGATTCGCGTCGAGTACGACAACGCCGGAACTCCCACCCCGGCACCGCTCAAATGGCTCGACAACTTTGCTATGCGCAGCTTCACCAACGATCAGATATTTGACGACACGCTCCCCGTCGCCGACGGCCTCATCGAAATCGGAACCCGCGTCCCCATCGATTTGTTGAACGACCGTCTCACCGACTGGTTCCGCCGCAAGGGCTATCTCTCCGCCACCGCCGTGCTTCACCTCACCGAACTCTAAAGCGCGCTTCCGTATAATCAACTCCATCCACCATGCACTTGCCGAGCGCCATGTCTGAGCCATCCCGCGCCCCTCGCCACGCTCTCTGGGTTACGCTCAGGGCTACGCTCAGCGTTGCGGTAGTCGTTCTGCTCTGGCTCGCCCTCTATCTCCCCGGACTCTGGTCTCCGCCGCTCCTCGACGATGCCGACTCCGTACACGCCGAAGCCGCTCGCGAGATGATGCTCCGCCAAGACTGGTCCACTCTCTACGTCAACGGACTGCGCTACCTGGAGAAGGCTCCGCTGCTCTACTGGAGTATGGCCGCCAGCTACAAACTCTTCGGCGTCTCGGACTGGGCGGCACGCGTGCCACTCGCCCTCGGTGTGCTTGCCTTGCTCCTAGCCGTCTACGCCATCGGACGCCATCATTTCGACGAACAAGCCGGACTCTACGCCGCGCTCGCCCTCGGCCTCTCCTTTGGTCCGTACATCTACACCCGCATCCTGATTCCCGATATTCTCGTCGCCCTCTGGCTCACCCTCGGCCTGCACTGTTTCCTGCTCACCCTGGAGCAGCAGTGCCCATCGCTTGCCGACTGCTGGGGGATCGCCACATTCACCGCCCTCAACGTCCTCACCAAGGGACTCATCGGCTTCGTCTTTCCCGCCGCCATCATCGTCGTCTACCTGCTGCTCACGCGAAACTTGTTTCACCTTCTGCGCATGAGGCTCGCTTCCAGCTTCGCGGTCTTCTTCGCCGTCGCCGCCCCCTGGCACATCGTCGCCTCGCTGCGCAATCCTGCTGCCGGTCAGGCTCGCGGATTTTTCTGGTTCTACTTCGTCAACGAACATTTTCTGCGCTACATCAACAAGCGCTTCCCCCGCGACTATGACACGGTGCCACTGCTGCTCTTCTGGGCCATGGCCTTGCTGTTTCTGCTGCCCTGGTCGGCTTTCGCGTTCAAGGCCTTGGCCGCAGTGCCCCATCGCGTAAGTCAGTGGCCCTCGCTCGACCGTCGTGGCCGCGCCCTGCTGCTCTGGACCATCACCATCGTCGTCATCATCGGATTCTTCAGCCTCAGCAGCCGCCAGGAGTACTACGTCCTTCCCGTGCTGCCCGCTCTCGCGCTCATCCTCGGCGCTTGGCTCAGCCAGGAGCAGCGCTCATCTGCCGCTTCGCCCGAGCGCCGCGCCGGCAAGCGTATTTCGCTCGTAATGTTTCTGGTGGCTGTTCCTCTCGTCTTGGCGGCCTGGGGAGTGCTCTGGTTCTCGCAGAGCGTTCCTCCGAACAGTGAACTGGCCGACTTGCTCACCCGCAACCCGTCGGAGTACGCGCTCTCCTTCGGACACATCTTTGACCTCACGCCGCGCGCCACCGGAATGTTTCGTCCCGAGCTTTTTCTCATCGGCGGCTCGCTTCTGATTGGCACGCTGGCAAGCTGGCGGCTGCGTCTGTGCAATCGCGCCGCTGCCGCTAATGCTGCGCTGGCGCTCATGATGTTAGTCTCACTTCAGTGTGTCCACTCGGCGCTGGTCAAGTTTGCGCCCATCCTCTCCTCGCGGGCGCTCTCGGATGCCGTGGCAAGCGTCTATCGTTCAGGAGATGTGATCGTCGTCAACGGCGCTTATGAGGACGCATCGACTCTGAACTTTTACGGGCATCTGCCGCTGCATGTCTTAAACTCGCGCGAGAATGGGAATCTCTACTTCGGTTCGCTCTTTCCCGATTCGCCAGCGGTCTTTGAAGATGATGCATCGCTTGCGCGACTCTGGCAGGGCACAGGGCGTGTCTTCGTATTCACCGAGCAGAGCCAGATTCCGCCTCTGCTCCAGCAAACCGGCTATCGCATCATCGCCAAGAGCGGCGGCAAATTGATTCTGGCAAATCATCCATGACCGCACTCCTCCATCGCGCACTGACGCACTCAGCGGATTTCGCCTCGCTCTGCGCCTTGCTTACCGACGCTCATCTCTCTGTGCTCTTGCGGATGCTGCTCGTCGTCGCCTTGTTGGGAACTGCTTCGTCCACCGTCTTTCTCGGACTGGCGCTGGTGGCTGCCCTGCGCAATCTGCGCCTCGCCCGCCTCCAGTCCGCGGCTGCCAGAATCGCTGCCACGGCTGCGTTGCCTCGCGTCACCATTCTCAAGCCTCTCCACGGAGCGGAGCCGCGCCTCGAAGAAAATCTCGCCAGCTTTTTCCAGCAGGACTACCCCGCCTTCGAAATCATCTTCGGCTGCCGCACCGCCGCCGATCCGGCGATTGCCGTCGTTGAGCGTCTTCGTGCGCGTTATCCCCAGGTTGCCGTGCAGGTCGTCTACTCCGGAGAGCCGCAGTGGCCCAGCGCAAAAGTGTGGTCGCTGGAGAAGATGATTGCCCACTCCACGAGCGATTACCTCGTCATCAGTGACAGTGACATCCTCGTACGCCCCGATTTCCTGCGCAACGTCATCCCGCCGCTCCTCGTGCCTGAAAACGGCCTCGTCACCTGTCTCTATGAAGGCATTCCGGCTCCCGGCTTCTGGTCTCATCTGGAAGCTCTCGGCATGTCCGTCGAAATGCCTTCCGGCGTACTCACGGCTGACATGCTGGAGGGAATGCAGTTCGCGCTCGGCTCCGTGCTCGCCTTCCGCCGTGATGCCCTGGAGAGTTGCGGCGGCATTGCCTGTGCCGCCGAATACTATTCGGACGATTTTGTTCTCGGCAACCGCGTGTACGCCGCCGGATACCGCGTCGTCCTCTCCCATTATCGCGTCGGCCACGTCCTTTGTTCGCAATCCTTGAGAAAGACCTTTGCCACCCAGGCCCGCTGGATGCAGAGCACCCGCTACTCGCGTCCCAAGGGACACTTCGGCACCGGCCTCACCTTCGCCGTTCCCTTTGGAATCCTCGGCCTCATCGCCGCCGCCGCTCTTGGGCAGCCTGCGCTTGGCGCATCGCTGCTGGCCTGGAGCCTGCTCAACCGCATCCTCCAGTCGGTTGTCATCGGATACGTCGTCATCGGCGATCCCCGCGCCCTCAGCCTCTGCTGGCTCTACCCTCTGCGCGATCTCCTCGGATTCATCGTCTGGCTTGGCAGTTATTGCGGAGGCAGCAGCTTCCTCTGGCGCGGCGAACTCTACCGCTTCACTCCCGGCGGCAGAATCGTCTCCATCGCCCGCGCCGCCGAAGCGCAGCCCGACTAACGCAGGCCCCATCTTTGCCGCTGTTGACAGAGATACGTCTGTCGTTTGGCACCTACTCTAAAGTTCACACAGCGGCGCGCGCCCCTCACCACGTCTCGCGCTTGCATCTCTTAAGCCACATGAACACGAGCCTGCGAACGGGAGCGTGGGCTGGCCTTTACCGTGATTCTAATGTCCTGCCCTAGCAACAGCAGGAAGCGCATCAACCGCTCCAAGGAGAATCCGGAGAGTCGTCCACGAATCAGCGCGGAGACCTTGGGCTGATCCACGCCCAGCAGTTTCGCAGCCTGAATCTGGGTAAGCCCTTTGCTCTGGATTAGCACGGTGATTTTGTGGGTAAGTTCGGCTTTGGCAAGCGCCTCCTCCGGCTTAGGCAGGCCCAGATCGGCAAACACGTTTCCACTGCTGACGATGTAATCACGTTCACGTTTTGGCATCGCTATTTCCTCAGCCCCTGGTCGATTTCGATAGCGCGCTGCAGCCGTTGTTTCACAAGGTCCATCACATGCTTCGGCGTGGCTATCCCAAGCTTCGATTTCTTCTGGAACGCGTGTAACACGTACACCGCGTTTACCAACTTCACCGTGTAGACCGTGCGAAACGTGTCGCCTCGGTGGTCGGAAACAACCTCCAGCACTCCCGCTCCAACATTCTTCAGCGGCTTGGCGTCAATGTGCCTGTCACCCATTTGCGCCTGGTAGAGAGCAAAGCCAACCTGCTGCTGCACGGCTTTCGGAAACTCCGTCAGTGCGCGGCGTGAGTCGGAAACAAAGATCAGTGGTTTCATCTCTATCTTTCAGAGTATTTCAAATATGCCAAATTAAGCATATTCCGTCAAGTGTCTTTGAATCGCCGAGTCCCCGCCCCTACGCCCTCGTCAGCCGCCCATCCTTCAGATGGAACCGCTCCCCGCGCCACACAATCGTGTCTCCGCCAAAGCTCGCAAACCAGATCGCGACTCCCACCACGTCACGCGCCGGAATCAGCCACAGATCCCCAAACGTCTGCCAGTCATGCAGAATCGGCACGCACAGCAAATATCCTGAGGCAAACCTCGCCACGGCCACCGTCGCCAGCAGCCCCAGCGACCAGCCATCGCCGCCCGCGCACACTGCCGCCGCCAGCGCCCACGGCAGCCCAAAGGTCAGCAGCACTCCCACGTAGCCCCACTTGCGCAGATCCCGCACCGTCCGCGCCCAGCGCAACTGGTGCTCAAACATCCGCGTGAAACTGTACTCCGGCAAAAACGTCTCCACCACTACGTCGGAGAGCACGACCTCATACCCCGCCTCGGCGATCATCTTTCCCAACTCATGATCGTCCGCCAGATAATCCAGCAGCCGTTCGAGTCCGCCGATCGCCTCGGCTGCCGCGCGCGGAAAGGCCAGCGTCGAGCCCAGCCCGAAGTGCAGTCCGCCCTCAATCTCCATCGCGCATAGCACGCCTCCGGCAAAGTCGGTCGCAATTGTGACGGCCTCCATCCGCGATGCCATGCTGCGTCCCGCCTCAGCCCGGTACAGAGCCGTCACCAGCCCCACCTTCGCGTTTTCCATCGGCGCAACAATCCGCCGCAGATAGTCTTTCTCCACGCGAATGTCGCTGTCGTTGATCAGGATGTGGCCGTACTTCGCCGCGCGCATCATCTGCGAAAGGTTGCTCACCTTGCGATTGCTGCCCAGCGCCTCGGCGCACACCACCAGCCGTATCTCCTGCGCGGGGAACTCGCGCCGCAACCGCTCCACCTCTGCCACCGCTTCGTCGTCCGCGCTGTTCACGCCGAAGATGATTTCGTACTGCGGATACTCCTGGGCGCAATGCGAGCGGAAGCTCTCGTACATCTGCCGGTCGGTGCCGCGCAGAGGCTTCAGAATGCTCACCGGAGGCGCAAATCTGCCCACCTCGCGCACCCGCATCTTGCGCCTGCGCCCCAGGAAGCGCCATTCGCTCCACAGCGAAAGCCCGAGGTATCCCAGCCCGCACAGGGCCAGCAGCGCAAACCCATACGTGGCAAATTGGAGGAAAATTTTCAGCATGGCTGTCGCATAGAGCTTATCGGAAGAAGCCGCGCTGCCGAAAGTGTTGCCCGCGGAATCTTCCTGCTTTTCCCCGCCCCCCGCTTTCAGGCATACTCAAATAGATTTCAGGAGAGCAGGCGTTGAAATTCCGTTATTGGCATGGCATCGTGCTGGCCGTCTGGGTTTTGGTTTCCGTCTCGATCTTTTACCGGAACTACCAGATCACCGAAGGCCGCAAGGCTTTTGAGCGCCTCAGTTGCCCGAGTTGCCACCTCGCCGGAGGCGCGCCCTCGCTCGAGCACGTGGGTGACAAGTATGACCGCAAGACCTTCGTCGATTTCATTTCCGATCCTGACGCGGTCTACGCGCGCCTTGGCCGCAAGCCGCTCAATCCCGGCTATCCGGCCATGCCGCGCCCCAAAGCCTCGCATCATGAGATTGAGATGCTTTCTTACTTTCTCGCGGCACAGCACCAGTGATGCAGCGCCCAGAGCGCAATTTCATACGGTTTACAGGGAGTCAATGTGGGTAAGGCAATAAAATGGTTGGTTCTCGTCTCGATTGCGGCGTTTGCTCTCTGGGCTGCATTTCACGTCTATGAGTTGGATCTTGGCAAGCGAACCTTTGCCCGCCTCGGCTGTGCCAGTTGCCATTTCTCCGGCGGCGGACCCAACCTCGCCACCGTCCTGCCGCAGTATGACGAAAAAACCGTCGAGGACTTCATCCGCGACCCCGATGAGGTCTACCGCCGCCTTGGCCGCAAGCCGCTCAATCCCGGATTCTCCGTCATGCACAAGGTCAAGACCACTGACGGCGAGGTTACCGCCATGGCAAAGTATCTCAAGAGCTGGTAACCACAGGAGGCTGACCGTGCCGGTCTTCACAATTCGCTTCGCCCGCTTCGTGGCTCCCCTCCTCCTCTGCGCCGCCGCTTTTGCGCAGGATGCACCCAAGCCTCCCGTTATCTCCACCCAGGCGCGCCTCATGGCAGCCCGCAGCATTTACATCGAGCACGCTGGCGGACACATCCCCAACGATGTCATCGGCGACGCCTTCCAGGGCTGGGGCCACTACACCGTCGTCTATGATCCCGCCAGCGCCGATCTCATCGTTTCCATCAATGCTCCCACCGCTGACTCCGGTGTATCCGTCGGCGGAGGCGATAGCCGTCGCGGCTCTTCCTCCAACAAAAACCTCTCTTCTTCCAGCATCACGGGCATCCGCCTCGTCATCCTCGACGCCCATGACCGTGTCGTCCTCTGGAGCGGCAGCGAGCAGCCCAAGTCCTCCATGAAGGAGAAGCAGCGCGAAGACAACGAGGTCGAAGCCTCGCTCCGCCTTTTCCGCCGCTTCCGCAACGTCATCGAACCGGACCCCGCGCCGTAGTTGTTCTTTTGCTTCTGTTCTTGCTTCGGTCTTTGCGGGGCATCCTGAGCAACGGCGGGTGACCAATCTGGGGGAGCACAAAAGGCCGACGGTGCCCCACATCTGCTGCATTTAGCAGATGTGGGTCTTTGGCAGGATCGCCCGCAGCACCAGCGAAGGAAGATATTTTCGCTTGTCCCTTTTGAAAGACCCTATCGACAAGTGGATAGTGAGTGATAAGGCCTGTTGCGACAGCAATCCTCCTCGTGGCTTTTCACTCGACTTTGTTGGTTGCCTACGGCACCATGAGGACATATACAGCTATGGCGAAAAGCGACACACGTACGCGTGACTTCCTGCTCTACCTTGGCATTGCGATTGTAGTCGTGGTGATCGCAGGGGTATGCGCGACCTACACATCAGATAACGGGTTGGACATACAGGAAGCATTTGTTCCAACAACTTTGTTTTTCACAACCCTAATTCTGTTCGGATGGTTTATCCATCTTTACCGTCACCAACTGAAGGTGGCCCGATTTTGGGGTGTTCTTTCGTGCATGTTTGTTATGCATCTGGTTGCTGGAGTACTGATATTGCGTTCGCACTTATTCGAACGCAACGATCTGCTCTTGGTTTTGATAGTACTCGGCCCAGAATACATGGCTATAAAGCTTCTGCTTGGTTTCGCGCTCAGGGACAACCATCGGAACAGTTAGAATCCTACAAACTGCGTTCCATTCAGGATACCTTGCGCAACATCACCATCCCTCCAACAACCGTACCCTGAACTCCGACCCCACACCCTGGTTCCGCCCACGTTTTCCACACTCCTCCACAGCATTTCACGCTTCCAAACAGCATTCCCACAGCAGCGCCGCCGATTTCTCTCCCACTCCGCCTCTTGCTGTTGCACTCTTCAAATAACGCAACGGTGCGTATGACGCTGCGTGGTGCTTCCCGGCTCGGGAGGCGGCGAAAAGGCAGTGCAGAATCCTGAAGGCGGGCAGGTTCCGGGTTTGCGGTGACGCAGACTTTGCCTCCGGCAACGGCGCGAGCAATCGCAGCCGACGGCGGCGCGGAATCCCCCAGTGCCAGCCGGTCTCTGCACCACCCCTTGGCAACAGGGTCGCCGTTCAAGAGACGGAAGGGGAGCCGGGCGCGAGCCTCCGGGAACGGACCAAAGTCCGCGGAGTCCAGTCGTTGCTCAGGCTCCCAAGTTTCCGCAAAGGCGGCGGGAGCGAGTCACTACACGCAGTACATGCGCACGGTTGCAGGCCCGGAGAGGCGGCTGGCTTCTCCGGGCCTGATTTTCAGCTACTCTTAATTACTGACCTATGCCTGCTACTGATTTCAGTCTCGATCGCGGTCTTCCCGCCAGTCCTGAAGCCGAGCGTTCCATCCTCGGCGCAATTCTGCTCGACAACAATTTGCAGAATGAAGCTCTCTCATCGCTCAAGGCTGACCATTTTTTTCTCGACGCTCATCGCCGCATCTACCAGCGCATTGCCGATCTCTCTGAGACCAACCGTCCCATTGATATCGTCACCCTCACCGAAGAGTTGTTGCGCCACAAAGAGCTGGAGGCCGTCGGCGGAGCCGGATATCTAGCCTCGCTTACCGATGGCGTGCCCCGCCGCTCTTCCGTCGAGCACTACGTCCGCATCGTCCGTGACAAGGCGATGCTGCGCAACCTCATCCATGCCGCCAACGGAGTCATATCCCAGGCCCTTGAGCAGGCCAGCACCGCCGCCGAGGTCATCGACTCCGCCGAATCCAGCATCTTCAACATCTCCGAGGAGCGCAGCGGACAGCAGCTTACCGACATCAAGACCATCGCCATGGAGTCTTTTGGCGGCGATCTTGACAAGCTCTTCCAGCGTGGCGGACGCATCACCGGCCTTGAGACCCATTACGGCGATCTCGATGACATGACCAGCGGTTTGCAGAAATCCGACCTCATCATCATCGCCGCCCGTCCCTCCATGGGAAAAACCGCCTTCGCCATCAACATCGCCGAGAACGCTGCCGTCCTCAGCGGCAAGAGCGTCGCCGTCTTCTCGCTTGAAATGTCGAAGGAAGCCCTGCTTAACCGCATGTTGTGTTCGCAGGCCAAGGTGGACGCCCACAAAATGCGCACCGGATTCCTCGCCAAGGAAGATTGGGGCAAGCTCCGCACCGCGCTCGACAAACTCATCCAGGCACCCATCTACATCGATGACACGCCCGGCATCTCGCTCACCGAACTGCGCGCCAAGGCCCGCCGCAAAGCCATGGACAAGGATGGTGGCCTCGACCTCATCGTCATCGATTACTTGCAGCTCATGTCGGCCTCTGCGCCCGGTGGACGCCGCTATGAGAACCGCACTCAGGAAGTCTCCGCCATCTCGCGCGGACTCAAAGCCATCGCCAAGGAACTCAAGGTTCCAGTCATCGCCCTCTCGCAGTTAAGCCGTGCCCCGGAAACCCGTGGCGGCAAGGACTCCGAACCCAAACTCAGCGATCTCCGCGAATCCGGCTCCATCGAGCAGGATGCCGACATCGTCATGTTCATCTACCGCCCCGAGTATTACGACCGCCAGAATCCCGACCTCGAAGGCAAAGCAAAAATCATCGTCGCTAAACAGCGCAACGGCCCCACGGACACCATCCAGCTCGCCTTCATCAAAGGCTCCACCCGCTTTGAAACCCTCGCGCGTGAAGACTGGCTGCACGAATAACATTGCTGCACGAACAAGATTTGGTGTGTCATTCCGAGCCTTGGCGAGGAATCCCCGCACGGCTCAAATCGCCTGTGCGGCCCAAGAGGCGCTTCAACCAGTAACCTCAGCCTTTTCGCTTATTTCCCCCACGAACCTTCCTTAGCACTCGTCTCCAATCCATCCCTGCGAGCTATACTGAAATCTATAAAGGCTTATTCTCTTGTCATCGACTCAGCAGAAATTCTCCGTGCATACTCGTCCCAACTGGGCTGAAATTTCGCTCTCCGCTCTCGCTGAAAACTATCGCGTAGTCGCCCGCCATATTGGCCCCGGCATCACGCCCTGCTGCGTCATCAAGTGTGACGCCTACGGACACGGCGTTATCGAATCTGCCCGCGCCCTCGAAGAGGCCGGAGCCGTCTTTCTCGGCGTCACCTCCACCGAAGAGGGAATTGCCGTCCGCGACGCCGGAGTCAAGCTGCCCATCCTCGTCATGACCGGCTTCTGGCGCGGTGAAGAGGAAGCGCTGTTGCGCCACCATCTCACTCCAGCCATCGCAACGGTCGAGCAAATCGAAGCTCTTGAGCGTGCCCACTCCGCCCTCGGCCTCACCCACAAAATTCCCGTCCATCTAAAGGTCGATACCGGCATGTCACGCCTCGGAGTCTCGCTTGCCGATCTCCCCGCGCTCGCCGCCCGCATCGCCCGCTCGCCGGTCGTCGAACTCGAAGGCGTCTTCAGCCATCTTTCCGAATCTGAAGTCCTCGACTCTCCCGTTGCCGCCCAGCAGCGCGTCGATTTCGAGCGTGCCATCGCACTGCTCGCCGACGCCGGATTGCACCCCCGCTACCGTCACCTCGCCAACACGGCCGCCACCGTTGCCCGTCCCGATACCTGGAACAACATGGTCCGCCCCGGACTCGCGCTCTACGGCTACAACTTGACCTGCGAAGGACAAAGGGAAGGCCCCGGAGCCGAGACGACCGCGCTTCCCGTGCGCCCCGTCCTTACCTGGAAGACTCGCATCATTGCCCTGCGTGACATTGCTCCCGGCACTGCTGTTGGCTACAACCAGCGCTGGCGCGCCGCCCGTCCCACCCGCCTCGCCGTCATCCCCGTCGGCTACGGAGACGGCTTCAACCGCCAGCTCTCCAAGGGCGGCCAGGTAATTCTCCACGACCATTACTCGCCCATCGTCGGCAACGTCAGCATGGATCTCACCATGATCGACGTTACCGACATTCCCGAGGCCGCCATCGGCGACGAAGTCCTCCTCATCGGCCGCAGCGAACATTGCTCCGTCGGAGCCGACGACCAGGCCCGCCTCGCCAACACCATCGTCTACGAAATCCTCTGCGGCCTCTCGCCCCGCGTCCCCCGCGTCTACGTGGAGTAGCGGAGCCTATTGCTCTTGCTTCTGGTGCCCCATATCTGCTCGTCGTTGGCAGATGTGGGGCCTTTGATTTCACTGGTGCCCCATCCTTCCTTGCCTACTTCGCGCGTCCGCGCAGAAATGCCGGAATATCCCGCGCTCCCTGCGTAACGGCCACAATCTCAATCCACTCGCTTCGGACGCGATAGAGAATCAGATACGCTCCTACCGGCCAGAACAGTACCGGGTAGGAAGTGAGATCTTCGCGCTTATGCCCCATCCCGGGAGCCTGCGCAAGCGCCTCGAAAGCATCGAAGAGTTTACCAATCCAGCGATCCGCGGCATCGACGCTGTCCTCGGCGATGTATTCCCAGATCGCATCCAGGTCAAGCTCGGCGGCAGCGCCGAGGACGTACTTTCTCACGCGCTGCGCCTTTTTCGCTCCGTGGACTTGTGTTGCAGCTTTTTCCTTGCCGCCGCCGGATCGACATGCTCGCCACGATCCAGGGCCGCTAGCCTCTGTCCCACTTCATGGTTGAAGGCGGCAAGCTGCACGCTGCGCGCCTGGTCGTGTTCCTCCAGAAGCCGCAGCGCTTCCCGCATGACTTCACTGGCCGAGTTGTAGCGGCCCGACGCTACCTTGGCGGCGACAAATTGTTCAAGCTCGGGGGTAAGGGAAACATTCATGGAAGCTACTCCTGCTGATCATATTGATGACAATAACAATCATTGTCAATCTTTAGCATTCACCGCCTCAAGTCCAAAGCGGTTCAATCTTTTGAACCGAGCTGCCTGGATTCACCTATAACGCTCCCCATTAACCCTCTCTCCTGCGCCTTTCAGCGCTCTCTCCAGCCCTCTGGCTGCGACCTGCTCTGCGCTCCATCCTTCCACTTGATAAACTCGATACACGAACTCATATGATCCGCTCTCGTTATGTACGCTGGATGAACGACTGGGAGTACCGCCTCGAAACCCGCGACAGCAATCGCGTGGTGCGCCCCTTTGAGTGGGGCCTCGACTGGACCGCCGATTTTCCCGGTGTCACGGCCAGCGATCTACCCACCTCCGCCTCACCCGAAGCGCAGAAGCAATACTTCTTCGATCTGAACGACCGTCTCATCGCCAACAGCGACAAATTCTTCGCCTACACCACTCCTACCGACTTCCGTCTTGAGAAGCGTCCCATCCGTGTCCATGGCACCGGCAGCCACGCCAATCCTGCCGTGGATGACGCCAAGTACGCCGGCCAGTTCGGAACCTTCTTGCGCTTCACCTCGCCCGTCCGCTCGCCCTATCCGGAGAACGACCAGGTCAACGCGCGCTGGTTTCCAGCGCCGCCAGCGAAGGACAAGCCCAAGCGCGCCATCATTATCGTTCCGCAGTGGAACGGCGATGCCCTCAGCCACAACGCTTTTGCCAAGTTGTTCCGAATGTTCGGCGTCTCCACCCTGCGCCTCAGCATGCCCTATCACGACATCCGCATGCCCGCCGAACTGCACCGCGCCGACTACTCCGTCAGCTCCAACATCGGGCGTACCATCCACGCCTCGCGCCAGGGAATCATCGACATTCGTTGCTGTGTCGATTGGCTCGAACAGCAGGGATATACCGAGTTCGGAGTCCTCGGCACCAGTCTCGGCTCCTGCTACGCCTTCAATGCCAGCGCCCACGACGCCCGCATCCGCGTCAACATCTTCAACCACGCCTCCACCTACTTCGGAGACGTTGTCTGGACCGGCTACTCCACCCGCCACGTCCGCGCCGGTATCGAAAAGGTGCTAAACGCAGAGGAACTGCGCCGCTCGCTCGCCTGCGTCAGCCCCATCTGCTACTTTGACAACTTTGAGCGCTGGCCCAAGCAGGTGCTCATGATCCACACCGCCTACGACCGCACCTTCCTCCCTGAGTTCAGCCGCAAGATCGCCGACGAATTCCGCAGCCGCAAACTCCCCGCCGAAATCCGTTGCCTGCCTTGCGGCCACTACACCCTCGGCGAGTCGCCATACAAATACATGGACGGCTACCTCATCACCAAGTTCGTCGCCGGAGCCTTCAACCGCGCCTATCCCACCGGCGGAGCCTTCGAGGCCGCCTCACTGCAAACCACCTCGTAGCCGCCGGATTTTTGCGCCAGCTCTCGATTTTGCTGGCTTGCGAGTAGATGCGCGCCTATAAGTGAGTCTGTTCATACCCTTCCTTGATCAGGGCGCGCCGCGGCCACGTAGCGCGCCCTCCGCTTTTTCCGCTTGGCCTCCAAATAACTCCATTTACAATGTTGAAATGAAGATTTCCTTCGGAGCCGACCACGCCGGTTATCTACTCAAAGACCGCATCCGTCAGTACGTCGCCGAGCGCGGCCACCTCGTCGTTGACGAAGGATGCAACACCTCCGACTCGGTTGACTACCCCGACTACGCCGTCAAGGTAGCTGAAGACGTAGCCGCCGGGCGCGCCGAACGTGGAATCCTCGTCTGCGGCTCCGGCATTGGCATGGCCATCAGCGCCAACAAAATCCCCGGCATCCGCGCCGCCAACATCAGCAGCGCCTATGAGGCCCAGATGTCGCGTGAGCATAACAACCTCAATGTCCTCACCCTCGGCGCGCGCATCCTCAACGACGAGGATGCCATGCACATCGTGCAGATCTGGCTCGACACGCCTTTCTCCGGAGGCCGCCACTCCGGCCGCCTCGAGAAGATCCACGAAATCGAAAAGGCCCACACGTAACGCAAGGAGTGGCAGCCGTGTCCGCATTCGCGCCGATGCACGCTCATCCGGTATCTCTGACTCTGCTGCTTGTTTTTCTCCTCGGCACATCGCTCGCGCTGGCGCAGAGCACACCCGCTCCCAAACCATCGGCGCCTCCGCCACTTGCTCCCCAACCCTCCGCCTGGGAGGTCGAGCGCGAGCGCCTGCTGCTCACAGACTGGCCTGAACTCGCTCGCTTCCGCGCCGCCAACGCCGCTCTCTCCGCACCTGCCCCCGGCGCGCCGCGCGTCGTCCTCATGGGAGACTCCATCACCGAAGGTTGGCGTGGCGCTCCCAACGGCCCTGAGACAGGAGCCTTTTTTCCCGGCAAGCTCTACGTCAATCGCGGCATCTCCGGACAAACCACGCCGCAGATGCTTCTCCGCTTCCGCCAGGACGTGATCGCCCTCCGTCCTGCCGTCGTCGTCCTGCTCGCCGGAACCAATGACATTGCCGGCAACACCGGAGAAACCACACTGGAGGCCATCGAAGACAACTTCGCCACTATGTGCGAACTCGCCCGCCTTCACGGAATCCGCGTTGTCCTTGCCTCCGTGCTCCCCGCCGCGGATTATCCCTGGCGTCCCGGCCTCCGGCCCGCGCCCAAAATCGCTGCGCTCAACCACTGGCTGCGCGCCTACGCCGCCGCCAACCACCACATCTATCTCGACTACTTCACTCCCATGTCCACCCCTGCCGGAGCCCTGCGCCCCGAACTCACCGCCGACGGCGTCCACCCCAACCACGCCGGATACGAACTCATGGCCCCACTCCTCCAGCAGTCCATCGACGCTGCACTCCAGCAGAACTAGAGCAATCCCGGAGCGGATGCGCCTTCACTGTGATGTGACCCTCGCAGCAATGTATCCCTTGCAGCGATGTATCCTTCGCCGGGAGGTGTTCTTCGCTGTATCGAGTATGCGATTGTGAACCGCATATTTCTAAGGGTGTCGTTCCGAACAACGTGAGGAATCCCAGCACGGCTTAAATATCCTGTGCAGACCAAGAGGCGTTTCAACCAGAAATCGATTTTGTTCTTTTCCTCTCCTCCGCAGAACAATCGCGGGCTGCAGAGCTGTATTATGTTCGCGATAGGCAATGAAGATGTTCAATCCCCCACATCCCGGCGAAGCGCTTCGCGAGTATCTTGGCACGGCGACGGTCACGGTCGCCGCGCGTCACCTCGGAATCACCCGCGCCTCGCTCTCCCGAATCCTGAATGGCAGCGTGGGAATCTCCGCTGACATGGCCCTGCGCCTTTCCGAAGCTCTCGGCACCAGCCCTGAACTCTGGACAGGAATGCAGTCACAATATGACCTCTGGCAAGCATCACGGAAGCGCCGCAAGAAGGTCGCGCCGATAGTGGCGGCTTGATTGTGCAATGGAAAGCAGAACAATGTTTAAGCGATACGCGGTTGTAGCGTTAGCTGTCATCGTCGTACTCGGAGCTTTAGCGACTGTCTTCAATCAGAAAACAAAGTATCGGGTCAGGGTCACAGCCACGCAGGTTGAAGAGGATATCCGTGCGCACCTGCCCATTGGAAGTTCAAGAGAAGAAGTTGAGGCGTATCTCGACCGCAATCAGTTTCCCCACACTTATGTGGGCAACTCACCTTACGAAGCGTGCGGCAACTGTGAGGTCGCACTAGTTCGCGACACGGCACACAGTTGGCTGATAAGAACCGATATCCAGATTTATTTCAAGTTCGATCGAGCGCAGAAGTTAGCCAGCTACTCAGTACAGGAAATTAATACGGGTCCGTAGAATCATGTTGTTCTTCGCGGGCTCAGACTTCCCTCCGTTGCCCCTTCCGTCGTACCCTATAGATTCAGTCCCAACAGGAGTTCCCATGTCGAATTCATCTTCATCGATGTCGCGTTCGCTCAGTGCGGTGGACCCGGAGATCGCCCAGGCTATTTTCAACGAAGAGAACCGCCAGCACGAAGGCCTTGAACTGATTGCCTCGGAGAACTTCGTCAGCGAAGCTGTGCTCGAGGCCACCGGCTCGGTCTTCACGAATAAGTATGCCGAGGGCTATCCCGCCAAGCGATACTACGGCGGATGCGAGTTTGCCGACGTCGTCGAGAATCTTGCGCGCGACCGCGCCAAGCAGATCTTCGGAGCCGAGCACGCCAACGTGCAGCCGCACTCCGGCTCGTCGGCCAACATGGCCGCCTACTACGCCGTCATCCAGCCGGGCGACACCATCATGGGACTCGACCTCGCCCACGGCGGACACCTTACCCACGGACACAAGCTCAGCTTCAGCGGCAAAACCTATCGCGTCGTCAGCTACGGCGTCACGCGTGAGACCGAGACCCTCGACTACGACGAGATGGAAGCCACCGCCGTACGTGAGCAGCCCAAGCTCATCATCGGCGGCGGCTCTGCCTATCCGCGCACCATCGACTTCGCCCGCATGAGGCAGATTGCCGACAAGGTCGGCGCGCTCTACCTGGTGGACATGGCGCACTTCGCCGGACTCGTCGCCGGAGGCGTGCATCCGTCGCCCGTGCCGCACGCCCACATCGTCACCACCACCACGCACAAAACCCTGCGCGGACCGCGCTCCGGAATGATCCTCAGCAAGCAGGAGTTCGCCGCCGCCATCGATAAGTCGGTCTTCCCCGGATGCCAGGGCGGCCCGCTCGTACACGTCGTCGCCGCCAAGGCCGTCTGCTTCAAGGAAGCCCTGCAGCCGAGCTTCAAGGAGTACGCCGCGCAGATCGTCGCCAACGCCAAGGTGCTCGCGCAGTCGCTCGCCGATGAGGGCTACCGCATCATCTCCGGCGGCACGGACACGCACCTCATGCTGGTGGATGTTTTCAGCAAGGGCATGTTCGGCAGCGAGGCCGAGAAGGCGCTGGGCGTCGCGGGCATCACGGTCAACAAGAACGCGATTCCCTTCGACGTGAATCCGCCAATGAAGCCGAGCGGCATCCGTCTCGGCACTCCGGCAATGACCACGCGAGGCATGAAGGAAGCAGAGATGAAGCAGATTTCGCACTGGATCGTGCGCGCACTCGAACAGCGTACCGACGAGCCCGCGCTCAAGAAGATTCGCGCCGAGGTCTTCGAACTCTGCGAGCGCTTCCCGCTCTACCCCGAGCGCCGTAAAGCGCACGAGCCCGAAACGCTGCACGCATAGCTCGCAGTTTCTTCCAACGGGCACGGCTTCGGCTGTGCCCGTTTTGCATCCACGTCCTCCGCAACGATTAACCGGAAGGATAATCGTTAGGAAGCGCCTGTTGATCTTTCAGTCAATGGTTGAGTGGGTCGCTCAACCATTCACCTTTCGGTTACCCCGCCTCCGCTAACGATTGACCTTCTGGTCAATCGTTAGCCCAGAAAGGCAGCCTTTTCCAGTCCCGCTCCCGCTCTGCTCCGGGTACACTTAACACACCCATGCGCATCGCCATCGACATTCGCCGGATGTACGAGTTTGGTCTTGCGACCTACATCCGCAATGTTGTGCGCACGCTGGGGCGCATCGATTCGACGAACGAGTATTACCTGGTGGGCGCAGCCGCGCGCTTTGAGCAACTCGGCGAGTTGCCGCAGAATTTCCATTTTCTCCCGCTCCAAAATCCCGAGACGACCTTCGCAAACTATCTTGAAATGCACAAGGTCATCAACGCGCACCAGGTGGACCTGATCCATGTGCCGCACACCTTCTGGCGGCCGCTGATTACCAAGGCGCCGTTCGTGATCACGGTTCACGATCTGCTGGACTACATGTACCGCGCGCGCACCAACAACGGGGCGCGGCGCATGATGCACTCCTACTTCACGCGGCAGGTGATGCACCACGCGGCGCGGATTTTTGCGGTCTCGAATTTCACCAAGCGCGACGTGGGCCGCTTCTTCAACGTGAAGCCGGAAAAAATCGAAGTGGTGTACAACGCGCTCGATGAAAATTTTCTGCGCGGCCACTCCACGGCGGCAGAACAGGCCATCATCCGCGGACGCTACCAGGTGGACTCGCCCTTCCTGCTTTACGCCGGACGCATCAGCCCGCACAAAAACGTGGCGCGCATCATCGAAGCCTTCTCGGCGCTCAAGGGCGAGCTTGCCAAGGAGGGCACGTATCCGGACCTGAAGCTGATCGTCATTGGCGATGAGGTCTCGAAGAATCCCGACATTCGCCGCGCGGTGATCCGCAGCGGCGTGCAACACGATGTGCGTTTCCTCGGCTATGTCTCCATTGACGTGTTGCGCGTCTTCTTTGATATGGCGAAGGTCTTCGTTTTTCCCTCGCTCTATGAGGGCTTCGGCCTGCCTCCGCTGGAGGCGATGGCGCATGGCACGCCCGTCGTGGCCTCAAACACCTCGGCGCTACCCGAGGTGGTAGGCAACGCGGCGCTGATGGTGAATCCGGAGAATGTCTTCGAAATCAGCCGAGCGCTGCTGCGCGTGCTCACCGACCAGAGCCTGCGCGAACGCATGAAGGCTGCGGGCATCGAGCAGGCGCATCGTTTTTCGTGGGACGCCTCGGTGGGCAGAATGCTTGAGATCTACGCGCAGGTCGTGGCCGAGCACAAGAGGCGTTGAAACGGAAACTGAGCGCGCGCTCAGGCCGATTCCTTCAGTTCCACTCCGTAGCGCTTGGCGGCAGACTCTATCCTCTTCCATGCAGCACGACGCTCCACTTCCGTAACGCCCGTCACCTGATTGAAGCGGGCCGCAGCATTGCGTACGTGAGAGGCATTTTCCAGCGGTTCCTTGCGTTGCTTGGGAAATGCAAATGATGTTGCGGTGATGCGATCACGAATTGCGGTGGTCAGTTTTGCCATTGATGTTCCTCCTCGCCTCGTTTTCGTTCGTCTTCATCCGTCCACCATCTCACGGGCACGAAAGAATGAAAGGTCAATATAGAACAGGTGGGGAGTGTCGTTTGCGCTCATTGCTTGTACGTCCGCTCCGCCGTATTCGCGGATGAATGTTCTCTACCGTTCCAACGGAGGCGCGACATACTCTGTGCAGCGTTCAGCCTCACGGTGAGTACCTGCTTGCGAAGTTGCCGCGCATTTCGAATAGATCTCTCCTGAATCTGCATGGAATGAGCAATAAGGGACAGATCATTGGGCCTGCGGATGCGATGCTCCCGTAGCGTGCGGGGACGACTTCGCAGACGAGGTATTGTTCGCCCTTCGTGACCAGTTTGACGGCCAAGCGGAAAAGCCGTTGACAAGAAGAAAGTGGCCTGATGACTGTCTCCCGCTCAGATGCGCTTGTGCTCTTTGGTGTGACGGGCGACCTCGCGCACAAGATGATCTTCCCGGCGCTTTATGCAATGGCGAAACGCGGAACTCTTACGGTTCCAGTCATCGGTGTCGCATTTCCGAAGTGGAGTCTGGCGCGTTTGCACAAACGCGTCACAGACAGCATTCGGCGATCGGGCGGAATCGATAACCAGCGCGCCCTCCAGCATCTTCTGTCGCTGCTCCGGTACGTGAGTGGAGACTACAAAGATGCGGGCACGTTCGCGGCGATCAAAGAGGCACTGGGCGGCGCCAGGCGTCCGGCGCACTACCTCGCGATACCGCCGTCGCTCTTCGAAACAGTGATCCAAGGACTCGGCGCTGCGAACTTGTCCAGACATGCGCGGGTCATTGTTGAGAAGCCGTTCGGACGAGACCTCGCCTCCGCTCGTGAGCTGAACAGCGTTGCGCGTACGGTGTTCCCGGAAGATTCAATCTTCCGCATCGACCACTTTCTTGGCAAAGAAGCGATCATGAATATCCTCTATTTCCGCTTTGCCAATTCTTTTCTGGAGCCAATCTGGAACCGCAACTACGTGGCGAGCGTCCAGGTAACGCTGTCCGAAGATTTCGGCGTAGGCGCTCGCGGTGCATTTTACGAGACCGCCGGCTGTCTGCGTGACGTGGTTCAGAACCACCTCTTCCAGATCGTCGCGCTGCTTGCCATGGAGCCGCCGGCGACCAGGGACTTTGGATCTGTGCAGATCGAGAAAGCAAAGGTCTTCCAAGCCATGCGTCCTTTGAAGCCGGACGATTTGGTGCGCGGCCAATACGCTGGCTATCGGAAGGAGAACGACGTGGCGAAGAACTCCGATGTCGAAACATTTTGTGCGCTGCGGTTGTTCATCGACTCATGGCGCTGGGAGGGCGTGCCGTTTTATCTGCGCTCCGGAAAATTTCTGGCCGATACCGCGACTGAAGTCCAGGTAGAACTGAAGCCGCCGCCGCAAAGGCTCTTCGCCGACTCAGCGCCGACGACTAGCCTGGCCAACTATCTGCGCTTCCGTCTCTCCCCCGGCGCGGCAATCGCCCTTGCCGCACGCGTTAAAGTTGCAGGGAAGGAGTTCGTGGGGGAACAGCGAGAGCTCTACCTGTTGGAAGAACAGTCGAAAGATGAAGCGCCTTACGAACGGTTATTGAGCGACGCCATGGTGGGCGATGGCGCGCTCTTCACGCGTGAAGACGCGGTGGAGGCCGCGTGGGCGGTGGTCGATCCGGTGCTGAGAAATCACCACCGGGCTCTCAGCTATAAGCGCGGAAGCTGGGGGCCGAAGGCGGCTGACGCGATCATTGATCCTGATGGCTTCTGGCATAATCCCAAGCCCAAGGAGGTTTCTAGATGATCAGACTCGCATCGCTTTTCAAGCTGCTTCATCTAATTTGATATGGATAACAGATTAGCTATTTCGGTACTGGATCTTGTCGGCATGAGAGCCGCTGAATCGGTGAGCAGCGCCATTGCCCGGTCGGTGGACTTGGCCCGGCATGTGGAGGAGTGGGGATACAAGCGCTATTGGCTGGCAGAACACCACGCAATGCCCGGGCTGGCTTGCTCGGCTACTCCGGTGCTGATTGGGCATATCGCTGCCGCGACGAAGACGATGCGAGTGGGCAGTGGTGGAGTCATGCTGCCGAACCATGCACCGCTGGTGGTGGCGGAACAGTTCGGGACACTGGAGGCACTTTATCCGGGGAGAATCGACCTGGGGCTGGGACGCGCTCCGGGTGGCGATGTAGATACGATGCGGGCACTGCGCCGGGATTTGGGGCAAAACGGGGACGAGTTTCCGGAGCTGCTGGAGGAACTGCGCACCTATCTGGGGCCGGAGAAGCCGGGGCAAGTGGTAAGAGCCATTCCGGGGCAGGGAAGCAACGTGCCGATCACATTGCTAGGGTCAAGCAGTTTCAGCGCGCAACTGGCCGGAACACTGGGGCTGCCGTTTGCATTCGCAGCGCACTTTGCCCCTGAGTACCTGTACGCAGCGGCGCAGTTGTACCGAGAGCAGTTCCGGCCCAGCAAGGTATTGCGTGAGCCGTACCTGATGGTAGCGGTGCCGGTGATCGCGGCGGAAACGGATGCGACAGCCCGACGGCTATTCACAACCCCACAACAGCGGTTCCTGCGACTGATCCGAAACCAACCAGTAGAGCTGTTGCCTCCAGTGAATTCGATGGAAGGGCTATGGCAGAAAAGGGAACAGGCGGCAGTGGAGAGCAGACTGGGAGCGGCCATTGTGGGATCGGATGCGACGGTGAAGGCAGGGCTGGAGAAGCTGCTTGCTGATACGGGAGCCGACGAATTGATCATCGTGACTGATGCCTATGAACATACTGACCGGCTGCAATCGTATCTGCGCGTGTCCGACCTTGCAAAGACGATCAAGGTGAAACCGACTTCGGCTGTTGGAGCTTGAAAACTCCACCCCCGCGACCATTCCCTCTGCCCTGGCCTTTTTCGATTGGCACTCGTATAGCTTCATCTTTTGCAGGGAACCCGGCTTGGAACGTGAGCGCCGCTTCTCGCCGCGCAACTTTGCCATCCAACCGAAGGTGGAATGAATAGCCAGTGGAGGAGAAGAAAATGAAAAGCAAATGGATGGTAGCGTTGAGTTTTGTGGCCGGTGTTCTTGCCGCGCTCCTCGGGCCGATGCTCGTCCTGGCCACGGGTGCAATCGACATAGGGGCAGATGTGAAACCTGGTCTCATCGAGCGAAAGCTCATGCCATGGGCGCGCGACCGTTCGGTGGAGAAGCACGCAGTGGGCGGGAAGGACCCATATACGGGCGATGCGGCAGCCATCGCTATGGGCCTCGATCATTATCGCGAGAACTGTGTGATGTGCCATGGCGCTCCGGGCGTGGCCGCTGGCGAGTTATCCAAGGGGCTCAATCCACACGCGCCGTCGCTGGCCAAGGAGGATGATATGTCGGACGGAGAGCTTTTCTGGACCGTCAAGCACGGGATTCGGATGACGCCCATGCCAGCGTTCGGTCCGACGCACACAGACGAAGAGATCTGGAAAATTGTCGCCGCCATCCGCCATCTACCGGATCTGTCCCAACAGGAACGGGACTCGCTGCGCGCGCCGGCTGGCGAGGAAGAGCATCATCATTAAGCAAGGCGGCGCAGGATATGTTTCCGAAAGCTGCGGCGTCATCCGTGCGCGTTGCTTCTTGATTCAACCAGTGATTCAACCAGCTACCGGACTCCATGACACCGTTCCTTTACACATAGTCAAATAGCGCCATAAAACCAAAATCCATGTGCAATTGCTGGTGGCAATGGAATAGCGTCAGCCCTGGATTGTCAGCAACGAAATCCACGGAAGCTTCCTGGTATCCTCCCAGCATCATCACGTCCTTGAGGATTCCGGCTATTGGTTTTCCCGCCAGACTGGTGAGCTCAAAGCTATGCCGATGTAAGTGAATTGGGTGGATGTCATCACTGGCATTGCGCATATGAATTCGATAGCGTCTGCCTTGTCTCAAGTGGAACGCTGCCCGGGCCATTTCGTTACCCATCGGGTAAGCGGCTCCGTTAATCGTCCATCGATTGAATCCCTTTTCGGCAGCGTTCTCTTTTACAAAAATCATCTCGAAGGCATCGTCAGGTGGCGGAGCGTTGGCGCCCGGCTTGGCAAAGTGAGCATAGTTCCAGCGGAAATGCGGCGGAGCAAGCCACAGCGATCTACCTGAGCGCCCTGCGTACTCCACGACTATACCCATGCCATGATGACGATCATCGTCTGCTGTATCCCCCATGATCCAAACTCCGGGATGATTCATCTCCACAATCGCAGAGACACGCTCGGCGGTCCCGAGCCAAAGCACCGGAACAGAAGCGGGATTGGGTACGGGGTTTCCGTCCAGCGCCACAACCTTGAAGGTGTGGCCGGGCAAAGCCAAACTGCGAATCTCGGTGGCACTTCCGTTTAGAACATGAAACAGGACTCGCTCGCCGTGCTTCACGCGAATCGGCTCGCCATGCCCCAACATGCGGCCATTGATTGTGAAGGAACGATAGCCAACCTCGTATCCCTGGGGCATGCCTTTGGCCAGCGATGCCTTCATGGAGGATTCGCCTTGCTCCTCAAGAGCCTTCACGTGAGCTGCCGGAGACATAAAGTTCATTGCCATATCTCCACCGCGGCTGAACGTGGGCTCGAACTCTTTCAGCGTGAGAAAGACCTCGCGGTCATAAGCTCCGGGCTCATGTTTGGGTTCGATATACACCGGGCCGACCTGACCACTGTACAGGCCCGCGGATAGGTCTGACCCCGCACGATTATGCGTGTGATAGAAGCGAAGACCTGCCGGCTTCGGTATGAATGTGATCCGGCGTTTACCGTGTGCCGGAATGTATGGCGTGCCTTCTTCCGCGGCTCCGTCCACATCGACAGGGACAGTCTGGCCATGCCAATGCAGTTGCTCCGGTGTGCTGGTGTCGTTGTAGATGTCTATGGTGACGGGCTGCCCCTCCTTGAAGCGGAGCAATGGCCCGGGGAATTGCCCGTTATATGTTGTGGTGGAGAGGATACGGTTGGGAGCAATTTCAATTGGACTCGCGGCGATCTTGATCGTGTAATCGGCAGCGCCTTCCTCATGCGGGGTAGAGTTCAGATGTCCAACGACTCCCGGCTGGGCAACAATTTCCGGGAACAGAGAGCTGCCGGCCAGAGCACCCGTAAGTTTTAGAAAATTCCGTCGGGAACAGCTCATGATTGTCGCGCTCCTTACTCGTCTGAGACGTTTCTGCTATCAACATCTGACGACTATGATGCATCTTACTTGTAGATACGGGAGCATGAGAATGAAAGAAGATTGGAAGCACAGACTTGTTCCAGTTCGTAGCAAAGCCATCATCCTGATACGAATGTCTGTGGGTCTGATTTTCATTACGCAAGGATTGTTGAAGTACCTGGATCCCAATATGGGTGTCAACCGGTTTGCAAAGATCGGGTTCTCACAACCGGCGCTTACTGCTCACTTTGTCGGCGCGTTCGAGATACTCTGCGGAACTCTTGTCCTGGTGGGATTTGTTACTCGGATTGCAGCCATTCCACTGCTTGTGATTATCTGTACTGCAATTGCCACAACCAAGATGCCTGAATTGTCGCGGCCCAGCCAAGGGTTCTGGTTTATGGTCAGCGATGCACGCACTGACTTTTCAATGTTGATGTCTCTACTGTTTCTGATCATTGCCGGGGGCGGTTACTGGTCATTCGATTCGCGCCTCGGAGACTCAATTCCCGCCAAAGAAGAGAAGCGCTGATCGAAAGTGAAACACCGTGCCGCATTCGCATGGCGGGAGCAACACTGCCCTTCATCGTCGTTCCATGAACTGCGTGCGAGCGATGACGAAGCTGGACGACTGTTCTCTTTTATACAGTTTGATCCTCGATGCTTTTGATAAGGTGAAGGCGACTCTGGCAGCACATGTCAAAACCGGAGGGTCAGTTCGAAATCGACAACAATCCACACTTTGGAGGAAATCACCTTGAAGGATGAAACGGCTGCTGCAGGTACGAAAAAAGTAACTCGCTCCGAACTTATCGAGTTGTTGAACCAGGATCTATCGCGCGAATACCAGGCGATCATTGGGTATGTCGTCTATTCGCAGGTCTTGAAGGGTGCTGAGTTCATGAACATCGCAGGCGAACTTGAAAAGCACGCCGCACAAGAACTGAGCCACTCACTGATCATCGCGAAACAGATTGATTATCTTGGCGGAATGCCGGCCGTTGAAGCCAAGACGGTTAAGACATCGGAAAAGGCTCAAGAAATGTTGCAGTTCGATCTCGATAACGAAACTGAAACGATTCGAAACTATCGCGAGAGAGTCCACCAATGCGAGGAGTTGGGCGAATATGCCATGGGCGAACAGATTCGCAAGATCCTGATCGACGAACAGGACCACCAGATTGCCCTGGCGACTGCCCTGGGCAAGAACGTGCCGGTTCAGCGGAAGGCCGCGTAGCAAGCAGGATGGATTCAGGTGTAGGCATCGGGATGAAATGACCAGGATTGCTGCCTGGCTCCCGATGGTTGCACTTGCTGTTAACGAGCGCATTTACCACTGGAGCGAAGGCACATTTGACCGTCATGCTCCCGATGGATGCCGGTAGATGACTTGCGCTCCGTGCGGCGAAGCAGCAGAATGGCGACCCAGAAATTGAAAGCAACGAAAGCAGGATCTCTCGATAGAAACACCGCCGCTCCGGAGCCGAAGTCCTCGGCAAAGGAGGGCAAGGGCAACGTAGAGGCGATCAACGCCTCAAAATACCCGCCTGCGGGACAGGCGCTTCGAGAATCCGAAGCTCGCTACCGGCGCCTGTTTGAAACGGCCCAGGACGGAATCCTGATTCTTGATGCGACGACAGGCTTGATCACAGACGTGAATCCCTTCTTGATTAAGCTGTTGGACTATTCCCGTGAGGAGTTTCTCGGAAAGGCGCTCTGGGAGATTGGCCTGTTCAAGGACATCGAAGCTTCCAAGGAGGCTTTTCGAGAGTTAAAGGCTAGACGGTACGTACGGTATGAAGATCTGCCGCTCAAGACCAAGAGCGGGCGATCCGTCAACGTGGAGTTTGTCAGCAATGTCTATGGAGTCGGCGGCAAGAGGGTCATCCAGTGCAATGTTCGCGACATTACAAAACGCAAATATGCCGAGCGGAGCGAACATCAGCTTGGCCAAGCCCAGAAAATGGAGGCAGTCGGCCAATTCGCCGGAGGGGTAGCGCATGACTTCACCAACCTTCTAGGCGTCATCCTCGGATATTGCGAAATTTTGGAAGAGAAACTGGGCGTGGCCGAACCAACCCGCGAGATGATCGTGGAGGCCCGCAAGATGATCGTGGAGATTCATAAAGCAGGCACATCCGCCAAAGACCTCACCCGGCACCTTCTGGCGTTCAGCCGCCGGCAAGTGCTGCAGCCAGTGTTTCTGGACTTGAACGCAACCGTGCATCGCCTGGATGCGATGTTAAGCCGGCTGATTGGTGATGACATTAAGGTGGTAAGCGTGCTCAGCAGCGACCTGGGAACAATCAAGGCCGATCCGACTCAGCTCGAACAGGTGCTGATGAATCTCGCGGCCAATGCCCGCGACGCCATGCCGCAGGGCGGGAAGCTCACCATCGAGACCGCCAATGTAGAGATCGATGAAACCTATGTTCAGCAGCACCCTTCTTCCAAGCCTGGTCCATACGTAATGTTGGCCGTGAGCGATACGGGTGTCGGAATAGACAAGGAAATCCAATCCCGCATCTTCGAGCCGTTCTTCAGCACAAAGGAGATCGGCAAAGGCACCGGGCTCGGCCTGTCCACCGTGTTCGGGATTGTCAAGCAGAGTGGCGGCAGTATCGGCGTTTACAGCGAACCGGGCCATGGAACAACCTTCAAAATCTATTTTCCTCGATACGAAGAAGCTCCAGTGGTTATTCGGAAGGAGGAGACGAAGCCACTACACGGAGGGTTCGAGACGATACTCCTGGTTGACGATGCCGGTCCTTTGCGGGGACTGACGCGGCGACTTCTGGAAGACTGCGGATACACCGTGCTCGATTCAGGGGATCCGGCAGAAGCACTTCGCATTGCAGTTCAACACAGAGGACCGCTGCCTCTGTTGATCACGGATGTGATGATGCCCGGCTTCAGCGGGCCTGTTCTTGCTGAAAGACTCGCCGCCGTCAGGCCGGAGACGCGAGTTCTCTATTCGTCGGGGTATGCCGACGACGCAGTTTTCAAGAATGGCACGCTGGGAGCCAACTGCGCGTTTCTTGAGAAACCTTTCACGCGAGATGATCTGGTTAGGAAAGTGCGCGAGATTCTAGATATGCCTGCCCGTTCGACAATCGATCACTAGAGGATTCAAGGCGGGCAGATGTCCGCAGCCGTCTGAGTTCCTCAAGCTTCATCGCCCGCACCACCGCGCCTTCGAGGAGGAATCCATGCTCTGCATGATCTCCTACTCGCGCTGCCCCCAAAGCGGATTCATCACTTGCTGTCTCAACCAGACATGCCATGCGCTACGGACACGTGGTTGGCACTTTCTTGACAAGTTGCCGCAGAGAAGAGTAAGAATTTTGCAAGCGGGTGAAGGAGTTCACCCTGAACCGCTGTCCCACCTATAGCCGGGATGGCTGATGACTCCTGACAAGGAACCTTGTCGCGGAGTCACGCCCCGGCACCGATCCATCAAAATCAGGAGTCATTCGCATTTTTGGCGAGTGTGTGGGCATTTGCGGCCCTTTGGGTGAGCTGGCTTTAGCGGAATGAACCTTAGAGTGCAAGATTTTCCGGTATTGACACGAATGTGTCTCTGCTATTGAGCAAACGACTGCCCGGACTGTAACAGGAGCAGCGTAGCTCAAAGGAGGTCTGGAGCCTATCACCGGTAACCGGCCTCTAGTCCATGCATTTGAGTTGGCGGTGGTTGACGGTTTCTCGTTGGCCGCCGCCTTTTTTCAGTCGCAGAGGTGAATTCAGCAGCAACGGTGGTTGGCGCTTTCTTGACAAGTTGTCGCAGAGAAGAGTAAAAATTTTGCAAGCGGGTGAAGGAGTTCACCCTAAACCGCTGTCCCATCCATAGCCGGGATGGCTGATGACTCCTGACAAGGATCTTTGTCGCGGAGTCATGCCCCGGCAACGATCCATCAAAAACTAAAGGAGTCGCGTTCTATGGAGAACGTCTGGGTGCTTGCTGCTCTTTGGGTGGGCCTGGCTTTGCTTGCCACCTTACTGGCAATCTGGTTCAGAATCTCGACTGCATTGAGCGAGATTGTCGTTGGCACGGTTGCGCAGCTCATCATCGGCGCTGTCATTGGAATCCATGGCGGCCTGGGTGCAAAAACCAACTGGATCGGCTTCCTGGCGGGTACGGGCGCGATTGTTCTCACCTTCCTGGCCGGCGCCGAACTTGATCCTACGATTTTCCGGACGAAGTGGAAGGAAGCGCTCATCGTCGGGCTGGTTGGATTTATCGGGCCATTCCTCGGTTGCACGGCGATTGCGCACTTCATTCTGCACTGGAGCGTGCGCTCAAGCTGGCTGGCTGGCGTCGCACTCAGCACGACGTCGGTAGCCGTCGTGTACGCAGTGATGCTCGAGCTCGGATTCAACACCACCGATTTCGGGAAGGCCATTCTCGCCGCGTGTTTCGTCAACGATCTCGCCACGGTGATTGCTCTCGGCCTGATTTTCTCTCCATTCACATACCGCACCCTCGTGTTCATCGCCGTGTCCGTCGTGGTCTTCGCCGTGCTGCCGTACCTGACCCCAAGGTTCTTCCGCCGTTACGGTGGGCGGGTGTCGGAACTGGAGGCGAAGTACATCTTGTTCCTCCTATTCGCAATGGGAGGGCTGGCGGTTTGGGCGGGCAGCGAAGCCGTGCTGCCTGCGTACGTGATCGGCATGGTACTTGCCGGAACCGTTGGCAAGGATCACTCCCTGATCCGGCGTCTGCGAACGCTCACATTCGGCCTGTTGACTCCGTTCTACTTCATACGAGCAGGTTCGTTCGTATCGGTGCCGGTGTTGATCGCTGCGCCGATGATTTTTGTTGTTTTATTCTTTGCCAAGATGTTGTCCAAGGTCATTGGTCTATTGCCCACAGTACGAGCTTTCAAGTATCAGCGCGAGGAAGGCTTGTACTACACCCTCATGATGTCCACGGGGCTTACATTCGGCACCATCTCTGCCTTGTTCGGACTGAATCACAACATTATTGACGAGGCGCAATACTCTCATCTGGTCGCAACGGTCATTGGCAGCGCGGTGGTCCCCACCGTAATCGCCAATGCGTTTTTCATGCCGAGGCATCTGCTGGCTCACAGGAAAGAAACGGAAGCGCAGACAATTGCACATCGAGCCTCCGATGCGCCGGTTGAAGCGGATTAGGAGAAAACTGCATGGACGGAAGACGGCATAACCCACACTTCCGAAAAATTCTGGTCGGTTACGACGGATCAGAAGCTTCGGAAAGAGCTGTGGATGTGGCAATCGATCTTGCGCAGTGTACCGATGCGGAGATTATGGTCTTGGCTGTTGCACGACCGCCCGAGCCCGCGACGATGGTGGAAGTAGACGCGGTGCTTGATGACGCCAAGGAACACTTCAATGACGGGTTTATCAAGATTCGGGAGCGTGCCAGGTTGGCAGAGGTTCGCCTTGAAACAATGATCGAAGTCGGGCATCCGGCGGAGCACTTGATCCACCAGGCGGAACTGGATCACGCGGAGTTGATCATCGTGGGCCGGAAGGGAACTTCACTGTTTGAGAAGCTCATTCTCGGATCGGTCTCCGAGCGGGTGATCCGCTTTGCGAATTGTCCCGTGATGGTTATGAAGTGAGGCAGTAAGGGCTATGAAAATTGTTGTCATCTCCGACTTGCATAGCAATTTTGACGCCCTTGCTGCTCTGCCAATCGTTTCCGTATCCCCTGTCGGAGAGCAAGGGAGCGGCGGGCTTATCTGGCGATGCGGAGCTGCTGCTCTCTCGTCCTTGGAGCATCGGGCGATGCTGAACTTCTCTGCGAGGGAGCCTCTATGAGCGTAGACCCGAAAAATCGTGCGATGCCCTCGCTGAACCATGCTCAGCAGCGCAACCTCCATAACGCTTGCCGACATATGGATGGCCTGCTAAAAGATATTGAAATCGCTCTGGACACGAGGAAAACGAACTCTGTTTTTCCGAAGTACATTCATGATGTTTGTCCGGAGGAGCAGAAAACAATTGAACTGTTTCTCGCCCGCTTCCGGGCGCAACTTATGGCAGTGCTGGCCGCCCAATCCATTGAGGTTGAGCCGCCCAGGATCACGTCATCGCATGCAATCCATACCTCTCTCACTTTTATCGAGATTGCTATCGAGGAACTCAGTCCGAAGAGGATGGGCGGATACGGCCCCCTTTCGATTGCCGGAGCATCGGATCTGGAACATATCATGGCGGATCTTATGGCGGCTGCGCAGGAACTGCACGGTTACGTGCTGAACCACCGGACACCAGAGCAATCGCCTGCAAGCTCTGACATCAAAGTCATCCACGAACGGCGCAGTCGGCGGCGGGAGAACAAAGCGCTTTGATTGAGTGCTGGCTGGTCGGAATCGGCGGCATTACAGGCGCAATCGCCCGGGTTGCACTCGGAAGCTACATTGGCAACCGAATGGGAAGCCGATTTCCCCATGGAACATTTGTGATCAACTTCTCGGGGATCTTTTCTGATCGGTTTTATCTTGACCACGCTGGCACAATGCTTCGACCTGAGACCCAACTGGAGATGCTTGATTTCGATAGGATTCATCAGAGCTTATACGACATTCTCTACGTTTGAATATGAAACCTTGCGCACGGGTGCAGGACGGACAGATACTGATGGCCAGAGCGCGAAATGAACGAGGCAGCTGTGAAAGTATTTGGCAGGGTCGAGGAATTGGAATCGCTGCGGAAGCGGTTGGCGACTCGCAAATCCACGCTTGTCCATGGCCCGTCCGGCGCGGGCAAAACGCTCCTGCTGCAACAGGTGATTCCTGACTTCGGCAACATTCTCTACTGCCCCAATTCGTCGAGTCCTCAGGCGGTGTTCCGCTGCCTTGCCGAACTGCTTGCAGCCCGGCAGGATGCAACCGTCCTGCGAATCTGCAAAGGACAATTTGATGCCCTCGCCGGCAAGTCTGCCGTATCGCTGAAGGGAATCGTGACGGATGCATTGCGAGCAGCAGATTATAGGATTGTCCTCGACCACTTAACCCGACCCTCGCCAGCCCTGGGGTCAATGATCAGGGAGGTCATGGGGATGTCCTCGACACCGGTCATGGCAGTGGCTCGATCAGCGCACATGGAAGATGCTGGCTCGGTCTCGCCGCTGCTTCCGGATCGGAGCGAAAGGCTGGCAATCAAGAATTTTGACTCGGATACGGCGAAGGCATTTGCCCTCGAGGTGTGCGCACAGCAGCGGTTGGAGGCAGAGAATCTGCATAGCGTTCTCGGCAGCATGATCAAGTCCAGCGAAGGAAATCCCGGAGCAATCATTCGCATGATCGCGATGGCGAAACAGTCAAAATATAGAAATGACGATCACATCAAGTGGTCCCCGCTGTACATAGATTTCCTGATGGAATGGGCGGCAGCGAATGCCCTCTAAGTCTTCGGGTTACTCCGCAGAGGATGGAATGTTGGACGCGGCACAATCCGGGCGAGTGCAAGGCGGCGACGGCGCAAGCGGGCTACTGGAATTAGCCAGGTTAGCGGCGGAACTTGGAAGTGAACATGTTTCCAGCGAAGCCGGCGAATTGGCCGCCCGCCTTGCAGAAGGCCGATTCTACGTTGCCTGCGTCGGCCAGTTCAAGCGCGGCAAATCGACTCTGATCGGCGCTTTGATTGGTGAGTCGATTCTTCCCACGGGCTTTGTCCCCGTCACCGCCGTGCCAACCGTTATTCGGTACGGTAGCACGCAGAGTGCAAGGATTCGCTCTACGGACGGCGGCTGGCGGGAGATTGCCCTCCACGAACTGGAGCAATACGTTTCCGAAGTGCATAACCCGGAGAACGTCAAAGGAGTCGCGGGAGCTGAAGTTTTTGTGCCCAGTCCCCTTCTGGCCAAGGGCATGTGCCTGGTAGACACGCCCGGCCTCGGGTCCGTGTTTTCTGGCAACACCGCGGCCACGCAGGCGTTCATTCCTCACATTGATGCAGCCCTTGTGGTCACGGGCTTTGATCCGCCGCTGGCAGGCGAAGAACTCGCCCTGGTGGAGTCGGTTGCCAAACACGTTGGACATCTTCTCGTCGTTCTCAACAAGGCGGATAAGGCCAGCGACGCCGAGAGGGCTTCGGCAATTGCATTCACGTACAGCTTGCTGAAGAAGCGGCTGCAACGCCCCTTGGACTTGATCTTCGAGGTGAGCGCCACGGAGCGCCTGGAAAATCGAGGCCCCCAGCGCGATTGGGAGAAACTCGTCCATACGCTTGAGCACCTCGTGCAGGACTCCGGGCGCGCACTCATTCAGGCTGCCGGTGATCGCGGAATTCAGCGCCTCAGTGAAGAGTTGCTGGCGATTGTCTATGAGGATCGCGACGCTTTGTCACGTCCCATCGAGGAGTCCGAGCAGCGCATCGCGGCGATGAAGCAGACTCTCGGGGAAGCCGAGCGATCCATGCGAGATCTCAGTTACCTGTTTATGGGCGAGCAGCATCGTCTCTCTGATTTCTTTCTCGGCCGCCGCAAAGCGTTTCTGGCCGCGGCGTTGCCCAAGGCTAAACAGGACTTGGAAGACTACCTGCAATCTGCTCCTCGCACGCTGGGCTCCGCTCATCGCCGCAATGCGATGCACAAGGCGCAAGCCATCGCGCGCCGCGACGTGGTTCCTTGGTTGCAGACCGAGCAGGAAGAAGGAGAACGGCAGTACCGGGCTGTTGGCCTGCGCTTCTCGAAAATGGGTAACGACTTTCTGAGAAGACTGGCAGAGGCCGGAGTTCCCGAGCTTGGACGCATGATTCACGCTCTCGATCCGGAGACAGGATTCCGGGTCCGCTCTGAATTCCGTTTCCGCGAGTTTATCGAGATCGCGCAGCCGTCTTCGCCAGTTCGCAGGCTTGCTGACGTGGTTCTTGGGCTCGTCGGACTCCGCATCTGGATCGACAAGGATGCACGGTGGTTTCTTGATTGGCTATTTGAGGTCAACAGTTCGCGAGTGCAGAACGATGTCCTCAACCGGATTGAGGAGAGTCGTAATCGGCTGGAAGCCGAGATCCGTAAATTGCTCCTCGAAGTAAGCCGCATCGCAGAGCAAGCCCTGGCACGCGCCCGAGAGGCCCGCGATGAGGGCGCACCTGCGGTTGAAGCTGCGTTGTCGCGCCTCAGCCGGCTGGAGAGCGAAATCTGTGCGATACGGGATTGCCAGCCGGACGTCTCCCCAGGTTCCGTCCAGGCTACGCAGGAGAGCTAAAGCGGCTTATGGGAAGCCAGACAATGCGGCGCTGATGGTGAATCCGGAGAACGTCTTCGAAATCAGCCGCGCGCTGCTGCGCGTGCTCACCGACCAGAGCCTGCGCGAACGCATGAAGGCTGCGGGCATCAAACAGGCGCATCATTTTTCGTGGGACGCCTCGGTGGGCAGAATGCTGGAGATCTACAAGCAGGTTGTGGACGAGCACAAGAAGCGCTGATCGCGAGAAGCACGCTTGGAGATCCTATCGAACTGGCACCCGGATAGCGCGTGCTATATTGCTCGCATGGCGATCATCAATGGAATGTTGCGGCGCGTCCTTTCCTTGGGTGCTTTGATTGCGGCGCTGGGATTCGTGGCAACCATGCTCGCGGCCCAGTCAGGCGAGCAGGAGCCGGCCCCGCGCTTCAGTGCGAAAACCCTCAGTGGCGAATTCTTCAACAACCAATCTGTGCGAGGAAAGGTTGTGCTGCTGCAATTCTGGACGACATGGTGTCCTTACTGTCGCCGTGAACAGCCGTTGGTGGACGATGTGCAGAAGGAATTGGCCTCGAAAGGGTTGATTGTACTTGCCGTAAATGTTGCCGAATCCAAGAAGACAGTGCGGAAGTATCTTGAAGAACATCCTCGTTCCTGCCGAATCGTGCTCAACGATGACACCAATCTCCCCGCGATGTTTGAGTCGAAGACTTTCCCTCTCTATGTGGTAATCGATCGCGACGGAAATATCGTTGCGAGGCAAGAGGGCGCAGGCGGAAAAGCCGCTCTTTATCGCCTCTTGAGCAGAGCGGGTCTGATTTCATCGGAGGACGGCGACGAGGATGAGTGGATTCCAAAACCCGAGACGCCGAGAACGTAGAGGTAACTCAGGCGAGCGTGAGCGCCTGGGCGACGTTTCGTCACTATTCTAGCCAAAGAGAACATAGCGTTGGGATCTGTAAGCCGAATTCTGTACGGCATTGCTGCCGTGGCGATCATTCGTCTAGGCGGCGCGTTACCACGCCGCTCAAGCGACCTACCCGGAGGTTTGGCGAGCCGAGCCGGTTCGCTGAGGCGCCGGGCTTACGCCCCGCGCTCATTCCTCCCTATTTGGTCTTGCTCCGTGTGGGGTTTGCCATGCAACGTTCATTACTGAACGCCCGGTGCGCTCTTACCGCACCTTTTCACCCTTACCTCTTGCGAGGCGGTATATTCTCTGTGGCACTTTCCGTCGGACGGCCTTGAAGCCGCCACTCCCGGACGTTATCCGGCACACCGCTCTGTGGAGTTCGGACTTTCCTCCCCCCGAAGCACACTCTCCGGCAAGCCGGCGTAAGCACTCCGGGCGGCGACCACCCGATCCCAACGCTATCGAGTTTGATTATACAGTGGGTGTTTCTGCGGGACGCTGGGATGTGCGAGGCGAGTGCGGCAAACGGCACGGCAGAGGGCGCCAATTTTCTTACGCCTCACGGTAGAGTTGGAGTAAAATCTCGAATCGTTTTGCGTTCCCTCCGGGGGGAGGGAATCCTTTCCTGGGGTGGTTGCAGCGATACTGAAAGGGCAGGTTGGGAAGATGGGAACGCTTGGTTCTCCACTGGATTCGAGCATCGTTGACGCAGCGCTTGCAGCCGCCGCGGAAGAGGGAATTTCGATCTCACCCGAGGCGCTGGAGCATCTCACTGAACGCTACGCCCGGCGCGCGGGCTTTGCTCCCCTCAGCGATGAACGATTGCGGCTGGCGAGCGAGCGCACCTCCGAATTGATACGCGAGGCGATTCGGATTCATCGCGGGCGCCTAGAGGCAGGAGAGGACTTGGACAGCCGGAGCATCTCGCTTGCAGCCGGGTGGTTCTGCAGGAAATTCCCTGACTTCTGGCCCTATTGTCCACCATAGCCATGACAGAAGAACTGAAAAAGGCATTTGACTTTGCAGCCGACGCGACCAAGCAACTTATTACGGTTGCAACGGGCGTCATCACGGTGACCGTCCTTTTCTCCAAGGATATAGGCGCCGACAGCCGCTGGTGGGCGCTGAGGGCCTGGGCTGCGCTTATCATCTCGGTGGTTTTCGGATTGGCCGTGCTGCTGAATCTGAGCGGGAACCTACAGAACGCCGCGAACGGTGGCACGGCTTCGATCAATAGCTTTGGAATCAAAACATTCGCGCAGATCCAGGGCGGATTCTTTCTGGTGGGCATTGTCCTGGTGATCGGCTTCGGATACGTTTCGGCAACCTCCAAGCCTCCCGACGATGCTAAAACAGCGGCTCCGCCGGCTGTGACCAACATTGTTGCGCAGGCAGCGCCTCCGCCCACCAAGGTGGAAATGGTCACTTCATCCGGCCATCGCGGCGCACGCGGCCATGCATGCAGATGCGTCCGGGAAAAACCCAGCAGCAAGGCATCGGAGGCCGCGAAATAATGCGGTTCGTAAGCGCTGAAGTTCTATCGGGTGATTCTAAGTTTGGAACTCATGTTGCTCAGCGTCCACTGGGCGGCAACAGCGAAGGTCTGTTTAGACAATTGAACTGGCGGCGAGAAGTGGAAGCCGTCGCACATGAATTTTTTTCTCGCGTTTGCGAGTCTCGGCGATGTCATAGGAAGATTGCATCCGCATGAGCGTATCCATCTTCACACCAAATGCTTTTTCGATGCGCAGGGCCATCTCTCCGGAGAGGTTCGCCTTGCCGTTGAGCAAACTGGACAGGGCTGGCCGGGAGACGCGCAAGGCTGCCGCCGCAGCCGTGACTGATAATCCCGCAGGCTCAAGAATTTCCGTACGAATGAAATCTCCAGGATGGGGCGGGTTCTTCATCAGCATGGTGTTTCCTCCTTCTGTTCAGTGATAGTCTTCCAGATTCACGTCGCAAATTTCCCGCTCGGAGAGGTCGATCCGGAAGGTCAAGCGCAGGTTGCCGGTAACGCTCAAACTCCATGTGCCTTTGCGGCCGCCTGTCAGCGTGTGCGCCTTCCAGGAGGCGAGCGCCCGCAGTTCTTCCGGGTCGTCCATGTTATCCAGAAATGCAAGCATCTTGCGCAGTTTGTCCACCGTGCCGGGCGGAACAGCTTTCGCGCTGTCTTCTGCGTAGAGCTTCTTCAGTCCCTTGTGGACGAAGTTCCGCACTTTCATTCGGTCTACTGTAGCCTGTAGCCTAACGCTTGTCAAACGAAAGTCTTCTCACGCGTCCCGCACAAAATGCGAAGACGCTGCTTACCCGAGCCGGTTCAATCCGTCCACGTAGGCCTTGGCGCTGGCCTCGATGATGTCGGTGGATGCGCCGCGGCCCATGGCGCGGCGGCCATTGAGTTCGACGTGTACGGTGACTTCGCCCATGGCCTCGGTGCCTCCGGTGATGGCGCGAATGTCATAGCGCAGCAGCTTGGCCTGCGTGCCGGTGACGGCAGCGATGGCCTTGTAAACGGCATCGACCGGACCGTCTCCGATGGCCGCGCCTTCCTTCATTTTGCCTTTTACCAGTATGCGCACGGTGGCCGTGGGGATGGCGGCGGTGCCGCTGTAGGTGTGCAGGTACTCAAGCTTGAGATGATGCTCAAGGGGCGGCAGCTCGTCATGCACGAGGGCGGCGAGATCTTCGTCGAGTACCTCCTGCTTCTTGTCGGCCACGGTGAGGAAGCGCTGGTACACGGTGTCGAGCTCGGCTTTCGTGAGTTCGTAGCCGAGCTTCTCCAGACGTGAGCGCAGGCCTGCGCGCCCGGTGCGGGCGGTGAGAACGACGCGGCTTTCGGTGAAGCCGACGTCGGCGGGACGCATGATTTCGTAGGTCTGGCGGTCCTTCAGGAATCCGTCCACATGAATGCCGGAGCTGTGCGCGAAGGCGTTGGTGCCGATGACGGCCTTGTTCGCGGGCACGGGCATTCCGAGCATATCGGCCACCATGCGGCTGGTGCGGAAGAGTTCCTTGGGCTCAACGCTGGTGGTGACTCCGTAGTAGTCGGCGCGGGTGCGGATGCCCATGATGACTTCTTCCAGCGCGGCGTTACCGGCGCGCTCGCCGATGCCGTTGATGGTTCCCTCCACTTGTCGCGCGCCGTTGCGGATGCCCGCGAGAGAGTTCGCCACGGCAAGGCCGAGATCGTCATGGCAATGCACGCTGATGGTGGCGCGGGCGATGTTGGGCACGTTGTCGCGAATGCCGGCGATCAGCGCTCCGTACTGCTCGGGCACCGTGTAGCCGGTGGTGTCTGGAATATTGACGACGGTTGCTCCGGCAGCGATGACGGCCTCGAGCATCTGGTAGAGGTAGGCGGGCTCGGCGCGGCCGGCGTCTTCGGCGTAGAACTGCACGTCGTCCACGAATTTGCGCGCGCGGATCACGGCGTCGACGGCGATGGTGATGAGCTTGGCGCGCTTACCTTCCAGCGTCTTGCCGTAGCGGTCATCCTGGAACTTGCCCATGATGTGAATGTCAGAGACACCGATGCCGGTGTGGATGCGCGGGCGCTTGGCCTTGGCCAAAGCCTTGCCGCAGGCTTCGATATCGGCAGGAACGGCGCGCGAGAGGGCGCAGATGGTCGGCCCTTCAATCTCAAGCGCAATCTTGCGGACGGCTTCGAAGTCCTCGGGAGACGACGCCGGGAAGCCGGCCTCGATGATGTCCACCTTCAGCCGGGCGAGCTGGCGCGCAATCGTGATCTTGTCACGGCCTCCAAGCCGAGTCCCTGCTGCCTGTTCGCCATCTCTTAAAGTGGTATCAAACACCGCGATCTTTGACGTCGCTTTCATTGCCGCACCCTCTATACATGTATTGATTTGCTGACGGAGCAGAACTGCTGAACACCTTCAAGCATACCGCAGGAAGGAGTTTTGAAACTAAATTTTGGCTTGCAGAAGGCCGCAAAACGCCGGAAATGGCCTACCCCAGGGGATGCCGGTTCACGTCGAGCAGGTCAATCTTGCTCAGACAGTAACCCCCGGAAAGCAGTATGAGTATTGGAGAGAGTGAAGTAGTGATCAGTATCATGAGTGAGAAAAAAGAAGAACTGGCGACCGACGAAAGAGCGAAGCTGACGATCATTGCAAGGAACACGGCACCCATCCGGGAGGACTTCTACCCCTTCATCTGGATGGTCTACTCCGCCGGGCAAGCCACCAGAGTGGATGTAACGCACGACCAGGCATCACATCCACATGTCGAGGAGAAACGAATCTGCGGGTAGAGTTCCGTACGCGAGCTACTTTTTGTGCGAGGTCGCAGGCTGCGGCTCAAGTTTGCGGGCCACCGAATCCAGCACGCCGTTGATGAACTGGACAGACTCAGGGGTGGAGAAGCGGCGCGCGATCTCCAGCGCTTCATTGATGATGACGGGGCGCGGCGTCTTGGGGAAACCGAGGAATTCGGCGACTCCGGCGCGCAGGATGTTGCGGTCGACGGCGGCCATGCGCTCCAGCCGCCAGTGTTCGGTGTGGCCCTCCAGCAGCAGGCCAATTTCTTCGTAGCGCTCCATGGCGACGCGGAAGATGTCGTCGGCGAAGTTGCGCACGCTGTCTTCCAGGTCGCGCCGTTCCGCCCAGAAGGTCTTCTGAACCTGCTCGACCGACTGTTTCCCCATATCAGCCTGGAACAACATCTGCAGCGCCAACTCGCGTGATTTGCGTCGTGTACCCATGATTGCTTGTGATCCCTACTTCGTTTTCAACGATTGTTTGAGTGCGGCTAATTCCAGCGCGGCGAGCGCGGCTTCGAATCCCTTGTTGCCCATCTTCAATCCGGCGCGGTCGATGGCCTGTTCCAGAGTGTCACAGGTGAGGACGCCAAAGCCGATGGGCACTCCGGTGGCAAGCGTTACCTCGCCGATGCCGCGGGTGACCTCGTTGACGATGACGTCGTAATGCGCGGTGTCTCCGCGCAGCAGGCAGCCGATGCCGACCAGGGCGTTGTACTGGCCGCTTTCGGCCAGCATCTTGGCGGCCGAGGGAATTTCAAAGGCTCCCGGCACGCGAACGATCTCGATGTCGGCGGCGAGTGCTCCAGTGCGGCGCAGAGCGTCGGTGGCCCCGGCTAAGAGGCGCTCGGTGATGAAGGCGTTAAAGCGCGAGACAATGACGGCAAACTTCATTCCGGTCGAGTCGAGTTGCGCTTCCTTCGTGGGCTGGCGCCAGTTTTCGTTGTAGCTGAAGATGGCGAGATTGCCGAAGCCCGCGGGGACTTGCAGCACGAAGAGCCGCGCACCCCAGTCGCAATCGGCGATCTCGGTGACGAAGGTGAAACCCTTGGCGCGGGCGGCTTCGGCAACGATGTCAGCGTTATCAACCTCGACGACCAGCTCGGCGGTGGGCATCCCTTCGCCCATGGCAAGTTCGACGCCGGATTCGAAGGCTTCAAACTTGCGTCCTTTGGAGCGGCGGCCGCTCCAGTCCTCACCGGGTGCAAAGCCGAGGGCAGAGAAAAAGTCTTCGAGCGCGCGGAAGTCTTCGTCGCGCGTGGGCAGGATAAGGCGATGAAATGAGCGGATCACATCCTCTTTTGTACCACAGGTGCGGGTGCGGGGCAGCAGGAAGGGCCGGGAAAAGGGTGATCACTCTGGCAAATCTCCGTGACGGAAAGTTGCCGGAATAGTCACCCGATCGAGATACGGACAGCGTATCGCCTAGACGCCCTTGAACTGGGGCGCGCGTTTTTCAAGGAAGGCTGCGGTGCCCTCGTTCTTGTCAGCCGTGGAGAAGCTGAGGCCGAAGAGTGAGGCTTCCATGGCCAGTCCCTCGGCGAGGCTCATGTCCATGCCCTTGTTGACCGCTTCAATGCTGAGGCGGACGGCGACCGGCGCGTTGGCGATGATCTTGTGGGCCAGGGCTTCGGCGCGGGGCAGCAATTCGGCGGAGGCCAGAACCTCATTCACGAGCCCGATGCGCAGGGCTTCGTCGGCCTTGACCATGTCTGCCGTGAGAATGATCTGTAGGGCGCGGCCTTTGCCGATGAGGCGGGCAAGGCGTTGCGTGCCGCCGTAGCCGGGGATGAGTCCGAGCTTGGTTTCAGGCTGGCCGAAGCGCGCATTTTCCGAGGCGATGCGGAAGGTGCAGGCAAGGGCGAGTTCGCAGCCGCCGCCGAGAGCAAAGCCGTTGACGGCGGCGATGACGGGCTTGCCGCAGTTTTCGATGAGTGAAAAGACGGCCTGACCGCGCACGGAAAGAGCTTCCGCGCCAATCGCGCCGAGCGCGGTGAATTCGTTGATGTCAGCGCCGGCGACAAAGGCTTTTTCACCCTCGCCGGTGATGATGGCAACACGCACGTCGTCATCATCGCGAACCGCCTGGAAGGCGCGGCTGAGTTCCCGCAGAGTGGGAGCATTGAGCGCGTTAAGGACTTTCGGGCGCGCGATAGTTATGAGTGCGATCTGTTCTTTTTTTTCGTAGCGGAGATTTTCAAATGTTGTAGCTGTTGTAGCGGAAGTCAAAGTGGCTGCCATAAATGCCTCCTTACAGCGCCAATGAGTGTATCAGCGGAAGGTGCGGGCGGCAATCGCATGGGATACAGTTCGGGGCAGGCAGAGTAGCTCGCAACGGGCTCTGGCAGCGGGTTCCTGGAGCAGTTCGCACCGCGCCGTTTAAGCCGGGTTAAGGCTCCTGGCTCTGGTTGCGCAGCACTTCCCGCAACTCGCGGTTGATCCGGGCCGCATCGCGGGTTGCCTGGTCGATCAGGTCCAGCCACTTCTTGTTTGCGTCATCCAACTTCGCCTGGCTGAGCAGATAACAAGCCTGCATGATGGTCTCAATGGAATTGCTCAGGTCGTGGGCAAGCGTCCGGAGTTCCTTGCTGATGGGTAAGGGAATTTTCGGTGCGGCATCGGAACTTGGCTCAGGCATGAAACTCCTCTGGGTCTCTTCGTATGTAACTCTCGCCATGCGGGCCCCAAGAATCCCCGCAAACAGACAGAGAGTGCTTTTCCCCACAATCGCTTCAGCAGTGTGGAACACGTCTTCCACTGCGTGGAACAGAATAGCAAGAATATAGTCCGCAACCGGCTCTTTGCGCAAAAGGCGTCCGGGAAAAATTTTCCATGAGTGAGGGTTCGCTTGCCCTGCGCCGGAGACTGCAAGCTCCGCTTTCTCAGGCGGCTCAACCCGCCTCCGGCAGCGGGATTTACGGGCGAAAGTCTTCCTCAGGCCGTCGGTTAGACAAACCGGAACCGTGTGTTACAATCCATTTGCAAGCCAAGTTGAACGGCATGGCCGTTTCGGTCATCGCAACGCTTGGCGCTCTTTTTTGCACCGTGCCGAAGTGGCGGAATTGGCAGACGCGCATGGTTCAGGTCCATGTACTCGCAAGGGTGTGGGGGTTCGAGTCCCCCCCTCGGCACCAATAATTTATAAACGCCTCGCAATCAATTATTTGCGAGGCGTTTGTATTTGTAGCGCGACACTGGTCGCACACTCCACGCCAGCCGACCACTCCACGGCGCAGGAGCTACTCAACCTCCGCAATCACCACGCCGAAGCCCTGTAACTGTGCCTGTGTGCGCTCCACCGCTGCCGCCCCGGTGGAGGCAAGCACGGTAAGCTTATGCGGCGCGATCTTGGAGTCCAGCGCGATGGTTTGATCGCCGGCGGAGAGATTGAGCAGAACCAGCACGGTCTTGCCTTTTGCGCTTCGAGTGTAGGCAAGAACATCCGGATTGGTTACGGCGACCGTGCGGTAGTCGCCTTCGGAGATCGCAAGGTTGTCGCGGCGGAGCCGGATGATCTGGCGATACCAGTTGAGCACCGATGCGGAGTCCGCCATCTCGGCGGCGACGTTGCGGGTTTTGTAGTCGGAGCCCACGGGCAGCCAGGGCTTTGCTCCCTGGTTGAAGCCTGCATTCGGCGCGGCGCTCCACTGCATGGGCGTGCGCTCGCCGTCGCGGCCTTTCTCGGTAGGCCAGCCCTTCTGGCCGATGATGTCCTTCACGTCTTCGCGGCGAGCGGGGTCATTGTTCTGCATTCCAAGTTCTTCGCCGTAGTACAGGATGGCCGATCCGCGCAGCGTCAGATACATTCCCGCAAGCAGTTTGGCTACCTTGTCCTTGTCGGCTCCCGGCGGCGCGTAGCGGTCGGTCTGGCGGCGCATGTCGTGATTGCTCAGCACGAAGACGGGCCAGCCTCCCACGGTGTTATGCTCCACGGCCTCAATCTTGTCGCGGAAGGTCGCCGCATCCAGCCGGTTGATGGTGGTGAAGTTGAAGTACATCGGCATCTGCAACTCGTCATTGTGCGGGCCGTAGTACTCGGCCAGCTCCGCTGGCGTACTGGTCCAGGTTTCTCCAATCAGGACGCGGCCCTTGTACTCATCCACGATGCGGCGCATCTTCTGCAACTCGATGTGAACCTCGGGGATGCGGTGGTCGTTGAGATGATCCTGCTTGGGCTCGCCGTAGGCGTCCATGCCCTCCTGCGGCGGATTGTCGGCAAGCTTCGGATCTTCAAACAGCGCATCCACGGCATCCAGTCGAAATCCGTAAACACCGCGCTCGAACCACCAGCGCATGGTGTCAAACATTTCCTTCTCGACCTTCGGATTGCGCCAGTTCAGGTCGGGCTGCTCCGGATAGAAGTAGTGATAGTAGTACTGCCCGGTCTTCGGATCGAGCGTCCAACTGGAGCCGCCGAAGCAGGAGGTCCAGTTGTTGGGAGGCTGGCTCGCTGCGCGTCCATCGCGCCAGATATAGAAGTCGCGATAGGGACTGTTCTTCGACAGGCGGGAAGACTTGAACCACTCATGCTGGTCCGACGAATGGTTTACAACAAAGTCGAGAATCACCTTGATTCCGCGCTTCTTCGCTTCACTCACCAGGCCGTCGAAGTCGGCCAGGGTTCCGTACTGTGGATCGACGTTGCGATAGTCGGAGACGTCATAGCCGAAGTCCACCTGCGGCGAGGGAAACATCGGCGTCATCCAGATGGCGTCAACGCCAAGCCGCTGCAGATAATCGAGATGCGCGGTAATGCCCGCAAGGTCTCCGGTGCCATCGTTGTTGGAGTCGCCATAACTTCGCGGATAGATCTCATAGATCACCGCATGTTTCCACCAATCGGAGGATGCCACGAAAGGATTCGGCGGCATGGCGGGGCCGTGATCGGCGGGAGCCTGCGCATACCCGGAAAGAGCGGCGAACAATACCAGCAGGACGACGAGGGCGCGGCAGGTGAGCGAACGAGGACAGGCCGTAGGGCGCAAGGAAGGCTCCTATCTGCAAAGCACATCGGCGCGGGCGAGCTGCGTGATGTCGAACAGAATTCTACTCTGCGAATGAAACATGGGCCAGCCTGCCGTGGGCAAGGCACGGCTTCTTCCGGCCAGTGAGAATATCCGCTCGCGGCGGGAGTGGTAATCTGTCCCTCGAAGATGGAACTGAATTTCAATCTCGGGGCGCTTGCCGACGGACTCCGCTGCTACCGCAGCCAGGAGTTCTTCCTCGCTCACGAGTACTGGGAGAGCGTCTGGATTCAGTGCCGCCACCAGGAGAAGATTTTTCTGCAGGCGCTGATTCAGCTGGCGTGCGCCTTCCATCATTTTCAGCGCAGCAACCTTCGCGGAGCCACTTCCCAGCTCACCGCCGCGCTGCGCAAGCTGCAGAACTTTCCCGCTCTCTACGGCGGCGTGGATGTGGCAACGCTGCGCGAGGAGATGGGCGATTGGCTGCTCGCGCTTGCCGCGGAGGATGCGCGCAGTCAACCTCCGTTTCCGCAGATACGTCTTTCCCCTCCCATCGATTAAGGGCAACCCAGGCAGACTCCGCTTTGTCGTAAAGGCAGCGCAATTTGTTTATGATCAAAATCAGCTTGCGCGGACCCGCATTTGCCGCTTGAAGGCGCACCACGGAGCAACGATGGAACTGGAGCAGATTCGCGAATCCCAACCTGGCGCGCGCCCCTCGGTTGCGGAGGTCGATGCCGTCTCGCGGCGAATTCTCTGCGTCTTCCCTCGCTATGCCCGCTCTTTCGGAACCTTTGACAACGCATATCCGCTGCTGGGCGTGAAGGCCTTCATGCCGCCGCAGGGATTGCTCCTGATCGCCGCCTACCTGCCCAAGCACTGGGAGGTCCGCTTTATTGACGAGAACGTGCGTCCGGCAAAGCCTCGCGATTTCCGCTGGGCTGACGCGGTGCTGGTAAGCGGTATGCATGTTCAGCGGCGCGAGATCGACGGCATCAACCGCCGGGCGCACGCCTTCGGCAAGGTGACGGCCCTCGGCGGGCCTTCGGTCTCAGGATGCCCGGAGCATTATCCAGAGTTCGACTACCTTCACATTGGCGAACTCGGCGACGCCACGGATGCGCTGATTGCAGTGCTGGCCCGCAGCATTGGGCGGCCGCCCGCGCAGCAGCGCCTCACCACCGCCGAGCGGCTCCCCATGACGGAGTTTCCCACGCCGGCCTACAAGCTAGCGGGGATGTCGCAATACTTCCTCGCCGGGATTCAGTTTTCCAGCGGCTGCCCATACCGCTGCGAGTTCTGCGATATTCCAGAACTCTACGGCCGCAACCCCCGGCTCAAGACGCCGCAGCAGGTGCTGGCCGAGTTGGATGCAATCGTCGAGGATGGCTGCATTGGCGCCGTGTATTTTGTGGACGACAACTTTGTGGGCAATCGCAAGGCAGCCAAGGAATTGCTTCCGCATCTCATCGAGTGGCAGAAGCGAAGGAGCTATCCCGTGGAGTTTGCCTGCGAGGCGACACTGAACATCGCCCGCTCGCGCGACCTGCTGGAGATGATGCGCGAGGCTTCTTTCTGGACCGTATTCTGCGGCATCGAGACGACGGATCCGGCGGCGTTGAAGGCAATGTCCAAGGAGCAGAACAACGAACTCTCCATGCTGGAGGCGATCCAGACGCTCAACAGCTTCGGCATCGAGGTCGTCTCCGGGATGATCATGGGCCTCGACACGGATACCCGAGAAACGCCGGATCGCATTCTGGAATTTGTAGAGGCTTCGAATATCCCGGTGTTGACCATCAACCTGCTGGAGGCACTGCCGCGTACGCCGCTCTACCGGCGCCTGCAAGCCGAGGGACGCCTTGTGGATGCCGAGGGGCGCGAATCAAACGTGGACTTCAAGCTCCCCTATGACGAAGTGGTCGCCATGTGGCGGCGGACCTTCTCCGCGGCATTTGCCCCCGAGGCCATCTACCGCCGCTTCCTCTACAACCAGGAGAATACTTATCCGCACCGTATCGAGATTCCGCCTACCGGCAAGCTCAGCGTAAGCAACGTGTGGCGCGGGTTGAGCACTCTGGCGAAGCTGGTGGTGAAGGTTGGCCTGCTCAGCGATTACCGCCGCGTCTTCTGGCGCATGGCGAAGCCTGCGTTCAAGAGCGGCGACATCGAGACGGTGATCCATGTGAGCCTGGTCTCGCACCACATGATCTCCTACGCCCGCGAGGCCGCGCATGGACAGCAGTCTGCGGCCTTCTATCATTCAGCGTAGGGCCCGGCTACTTTCTCTGCCGCATAACTCGCCAAGTTTTGGTCAGGATCAACCGCCTCATCTACACTAGAAAATATGGTGCGTTTCATTGCAATTCTCCTGCTGGTGGCAAGCTTGTGGTTTGCCTGGGCGCTGGCGATTCCGGTTGCTCCGGCGACACCGCAGGTGCTGCTCTTTCCGCCCGGCTCTTCGTCCAAGGCCATCGCCGCCGAACTGGAGCGAGCAGGCGTGCTGCGCAGCCGCTTCGCTTTTGATCTGCTGCACTACGCCATGCCGAAGAAAAAACTCAAGGCGGGCGAGTATCGTTTTGTGCGCGCAGCCAGCGGCATTGACGTCTTCCAGCGCATCGCGCGTGGAGATGTGCTGATCCGCACCGTGGTGGTTCCGGAAGGCTACAACGTCTTTGAGATCGCCGCCGCCATCGAGGTCGCGGGCCTGGGCAAGAAAGAAGATTTCCTCGCCGTCGCCACCCACGAGACAGCGCTGGTCCGCGCTTTCGATCCACAGGCGAAATCGCTGGAGGGATATCTGTTTCCTGACACGTACCAGTTTTCCCGCACCATGACCATGCATGAGATGGCAGCCACAATGGTGCGGCGCTTCCAGAAAGAGGCGCAAACACTGGGCATGGCGCAGGATGCGCACCGCCTCGTGACCCTGGCCTCCATCGTGGAGAAGGAAACTGCCGCGCCCGACGAACGCGCCGAAGTCGCCAGCGTGTACGCAAACCGGTTGGCGAAGAAGATGGCGCTCGCAGCCGATCCCACCGTGGTTTACGCAGCGATGTTGAAAGGCGACTATCGCGGAGCAATTTACCAGAGCGACCTGCAATCGGACTCGCCCTACAACACCTACAAATTTGCCGGACTCCCACCGGGGCCCATCGCCAATCCCGGCGCGGCCTCGTTAGAGGCCGCGATGCATCCGGCGCAGACCGACTACCTGTTCTTTGTCGCCGTTGGCGACGGCAGCGGACGCCATCATTTCTCCGCCAACTTTGAGCAGCATGAGCGCAACGTGATCGCCTATCGCAAGGCCGTAAAGGCCCGCTGATGCAACTCCCCGCCGCATTGCGACGTGCCGTTGAGCAGGAACTCGCCTCGTGCGGCACAGCCGCTCTGCGCGTGGCTTCTGCTCGGCTCAGCGAGTGCTACCGCGAGGGCGAAGCAAGGGAAGCCAAAACCGCGCTCTCCACGGACGAGCAGCGCGCCGCCTATCTGGCCGTGCGATTGCCTGCAACGTATGCCGCCGTGGTGGCTGCGCTGCGCTGGACAAGCGAAGTTTGTGCCGATGAAATCCACACGGTGCTCGATCTCGGCAGTGGTCCGGGAACCGCGCTGTGGGCGGCTGTGGAAGTCTTTACCGCCATCGATTCGGCAACCGGATTCGAGCGCGACGTGCGGCTGATCGAGACCGCCCGCCGTCTCAGCGTGGGCGCGGAACACTCCGCGTTGCGCAAAGCGAATTGGATGCAGGGCGACCTTACAGCGAACATTCCTGAAGGCGCGTGGGATCTGGTCGTCTGCTCCTATGCGCTGAACGAAGTGCGTGAAGCACAACGCGCGGAACTGCTTCGCAAGGCGTGGGCGCGGACCGCGAAACTTCTGGTGGTGATCGAACCGGGAACCAAGGCGGGCTTCGCCAACGCGCTCGCCGCGCGCACCCGCCTGCTGAATGAAGGCGCAATGCTCGCCGCGCCCTGTCCCAATGCGCTCGCTTGTCCCATGGCGGCCAGCGGCGACTGGTGCCACTTTGCGGCCCGCGTCGAGCGCACCGCCGAACATCGCCGCCTTAAGGACGCAGCGCTTGGGCACGAGGATGAGAAATTTTCCTACGTGGCGTTCTCGCGCAACGCCGCGCAAACTCCACAGGCGCGCATCGTGCGGCATCCCCGCATTTTCAGCGGCTATACAAAGATCACTCTGTGTACCGCGGGCGAGATCGCAAACACCACGATCACGCGCTCGAAAAAAGAAGACTGGCGCAGGCTGAAGCGGCTGGGCTGGGGCGATGGCTGGTAGCTCGCGCTTATTCCGGAAGGAAGCGGTAACCGACGCCGCGCACCGTGATCAGATATTTCGGTGTGCCGGGCGATTCCTCAATGTAGCGGCGCAGGCGCACGATGAAGTTGTCGATGGCGCGCGTGTCGGTGTCTTCATGCAGTCCCCACACCTCTTCGAGAATCTGCTTGCGGCTCACGTTCTGGTTGCGATGCTCGATGAAGTAGCGCAGCAGCGAGGCCTCCATCAAGGTGAGCTGGATCTTTCCGGCGGGCGCGGTCAGTTCAAGCGTATTGAAGTCGAGGGTGCGGCCATCGAAGACAAAGACGTCGTGCGGTCCGGGAGCCGCAATGGCTGACGCGGTGGCGTGGCCGTCTGCGTCAAAGGCCGTTGGACGCGGAGTAGAGCGCCGCTCCTGAAGCGACTGTTGGCGTGACCACTCGGTGCGGCGCAGCAGGCCGTGTACGCGGGCGATGAGGATGCTGAGTTCGAAGGGCTTGGGCAGATAGTCGTCGGCTCCGCAGGCAAAGCCCTTAAGCACATCCTCGGGGCGCGAGCGCGCGGTGAGCATGAGGATGGGAACGAAGTTGTGTTCGGCGCGCAGACGCTCTGCGACCTCGAAGCCATTGACTCCGGGCAGCATGATGTCGAGCACGACGACGTCAAAGAGTTCGTTGCGGTCAATGAGCAGATTGAGTGCGGCTTCACCGCTCTCTACGGCGGAGACCTCGTGGCCCTCGGCCTCAAGGTTGAAGAGCAGTCCCTGCGCCAGGTGAAGCTCGTCTTCGACGATCAGAATACGTGGCATCGCGATTGATGGTAGTACACGCGGCGGGCGGAAGGCGAATCCAAACGATTGACTTTCAGGTCAATCGTTGGAGAGCCGGGGTTGGCGGATCAGGCAATCGTTGAGCAAGGTGCCCAACGATTGCCTGAATGATCAACATCGCTCCGCAAACGATTATCCAGAAGGTGAATGGTCAGGCCTTTACGGACTGGCCTTCGCGCGCGAGGGTTGCCATGTGCTGTGCAGCTTCCTTGCCGGTGCGGATGCAATCCGGCACGCCGATGCCCTTGTAGAAGTTTCCGGCGATGGAGAGATTCTGCATGTGCTTCAAGGTTTCGCCGATGCGCTCGATGCGCTCCAGGTGCCCGGGCGTGTACTGCGCCATCGCGCGATCCCAGCGATAGACCTTGACGAACCACGGATCAGCCTTGAGTCCGGTGATCTGCTGGAGTTCCTTGCGCACCACGGCTGTGACTTCTTCATCGCTGAGCTTGAGAACGCTCTGGTCGCTGGCTCCGCCGAGGAAGCACCGCACCAGCGCTTTGTTGTCCGGCGCGCGGAAGGGAAACTTGGTGTGTACGAAAGTTGTTGCCAACATGCGCGTGCCTTCGCTGCGCGGCACCAGGAAGCCGAAGCCGGGAGGGCAGGACTTCAACTCGTCGCGCATATAGCCAAGGGTGACGGTGATGGAGGAGCTGTACTCGACCTTGCCGAGATCTTCGGAGAGCTGATGGTCAACGTTGGCGAGCATGGTGGAGGCGATACGCGCGGGCGTGGCGAAGATGACGGCGTCGAATTGTTCAGGGCCGCGCGGCGTGATGAGTTCCCAGCCTCCGTCCTTTTGTGAGAGCTGGCTGACTGCGGTGGAGGTTCGCAGGCTTTGCGGATTGAGGCGGGCGACGATGGCGTCAATCATCTGCTGCATGCCGCCCTTGAGCGAGCTGAACAGTGGCTTGGGCGCGTAGCCCTTGGCCTTCTGCATGGCCGCAAGTTTCTTGCGTCCGGCGAGCATAGCGCGGCAGAGCGAGCCGTAGTTCTCTTCCATCTCCACGAACTTGGGCAGCACGGCGCGCACGCTGAGCGAGGAGGCAGTGCCGCCGTAGACGCCGGAGAGCAATGGGTCGGCGAGGCGATCGACAACCTCGGCGCCGAAGTGGCGCTCGACCATCTGGGCAACGGTTTCGTCCTTGTGTACGGGCTGCGGCGGATGCAGCAGTTCGCCGAGCATCTTGAACTTGGTGCTCCAGGAGAACAAAGAGGTGAGCGCGGTGGGAATCAGCTTGGTGGGCACCATGAACATCAGTCCATCGGGCATGGGAACCAGGCGGCCCTTGACGAGGATGTAGGTGACGCGCTGCGAATCGTTGGAGCCGATGAGGTCGTTGGCGATGCCAAGTTCGGCGCAGAGCTGATTGGCCCAGGGCTTTTCGGTGAGGAACGAGTCCGGGCCGCCCTCGACGACGCAGTCGCCGATCTTGTCGCTGAACATGACGCCGCCGAGGCGGTCGCTGGCTTCAAAGAGAGAGTATTCGACGGGCGCGCCGGAGGCACGCTCCTGCTCAAGATAATAAGCGGCGCTGAGTCCGGAGATGCCGCCACCAATAATTGCGATACGCATGAATGAAACTCCTCGTACTTGTGCCTCCGTGCGATGCGCGGAGGCCGATAAAAACTCTAATGCCGTACTCGCCAACTGCGGGCGGATGATGTGAGCTTCGCAGCCGGGTACGCGGCAAGCACCGCCGCTCCGGCCGCGGGCGCCCGGTGTCAGGGTTGTGCGGCCAGTGCGAGACGCGTGCGCGCGAGTTGTGCAACGGCGCGGGCAAATAGCACAGAGTCATTGAGCGACTCAGCGCGGGTGAGCACGACGCCGCGCGCGGCGGCAAAATTCTTAAACGCGATATCAACGTCATAGAGCACTTCGACGTGATCGCAGACGAAGCCGATGGGCTGCAAGAAGAGATGTTTGTGGCCAGCGGCGGCAAGCTTTTCAATGACGCTTTCGACGGTGGGGCCAAGCCATTCTCCGCCGCTCATGCCCTGGCTCTGGAAGGCGAAGTGCCAATGCCCGGAAATCTCGGGAACGCTGGCGGCAACCAGCGCCGCGGTCTCGCGCGTCTGGCGCTCGTAATCGTCTCCGGCTTCAATGGTTCTTACGGGAACGCTGTGTGCGGTGAAGAGAACGGGTACGGGCGCGTTGGCTTCAAGGCAGGCGCGCGACCAGCCGTCGCGGAGCTTCTCGGAAAAAGCGCGGATGAGCAGGGGCTCGGAGTGCCACTCGGGAACAAAGTCAACGGTGAAGGGAAGTTTGCCGGTCTCGCCAATGACGGCGCGGCGGTAAAGTCCGACGCTGGTGCGCGAGTTGTGCGGCGCAAGGCAGATGGCAAGGGCCTGGGTGATGCCGTCGGCGGCCATCTGCAAGACGGTTTCGCGGATGTACGGCTTCCAGTTGCGCATCCCGACGTAGGTGGGCAGTCCCAACTCCTCAGAGATATGCGCGGATTGCTGGAGGGTGATTTCGGTAAGCGGCGAGTGGCCGATGAGCGAGTAGCGGTGCTGGATCTCGGTGACCACGGCAGGCGGAAGCGGCCGCCCGCTGGTTACGTTGGCCAGGTAGGCCGGAATCTCCTCGATGGAATCGGGAGTTCCATGCGCAAGCAGCAGGACGGCAGGCTTCTGCATAGTTATCGAGTCCCGGCAACGGCGCCGCGATGCTGCGCCGAATACTCCTGAACAAACTTTGCCAGGTTCTTGACGTTCTCCACCGGGGTCTGGGGCAGAATGCCGTGACCGAGGTTGAAGATGTGTCCGGGGCGTCCGGCGGCCTGATCGAGAATGGCCTTGGCGCGCTCCTTGATCTCGCTCCAGTCGGCGAAGAGCAGGACAGGATCGAGATTGCCCTGCACGGCGGGACGGTCTTTCATCAGCGCCCAGCCTTCATCGAGAGGAATGCGCCAATCGAGGCCGATGACATCGGCTTCAGTCTCATTCATGGACGGGAGCAGCGTGGTGCTGTCGGTCCCGAAATAAATGATGGCCGCGCCGGTCTTCTTGAGCGAGGAGATGAGCTCCTTGGTGCGCGGCAGAACGTACTTGCGGTAGTCCTCCACGCTGAGGCAGCCAACCCAGCTATCGAACACCTGGATGACGTCGGCTCCGGCCCTGACCTGATCGGCCACGTAGCCGGCGAGCACGATGTTGAGCTTGCGCAGCAGTTCGTCCCACACCTGGGGCTGGTTGTACATCAGCTTCTTGACTTCAATGTAGTTGCGCGATCCGCCGCCCTCGATCATGTAGCTGGCGAGGGTGAAAGGAGCTCCGCAGAAGCCGATCATGGGGAGCTTGTTGCCCCAGTGCTTGACGCAGGCGGCAATGCCCTCGGAGACATACTGCAACTCGGGCGCTCCGTCGGTGGTGAGAACCTGCACGTCCGAGGCGGTGCGGATGGGCTTCTCGATCACCGGGCCTTCCGAGGCCGAGAAGTGGAAGGGCAGGCCCATGACTTCCAGGGGAAGCAGCAGGTCGGCAAAGATGATGGCGGCGTCGACACCGAGAGCCTCGGCAGCCGTGATGGTGACTTCGGCAGCCAGCGAGGGCTTCTTGCAGATTTCGACAAGGGAGTGGTGCTTGCGGACTTCGCGGTACTCGGACATGTAACGGCCCGCCTGGCGCATGAACCAGACAGGGGTCGAGTCAGTGGGAAGACCTTTACAGGCACGGACGAAGATCGAATTGGGGGAAGACATAGGAAGACTAAATTTTATCAGAGCGCGGGAAATGGCGCTTGTGATGGGAGTCACAGGGAGGGGCCGACTCGGGAATCCGCTAACTGGCTGAGGATTCCTGCAGCCGCGGACGCCCGCCTTTCAAACCGTTGGCCCGAGATGCTTTTTTCTTGGCGACACTTCGGGCCGAGCCTCCGCTGCGTCCGATTTCGGACATCCAGTTCTTGTTGCCATAGACGCGGCGAAGCAAGCTGGGGACGTAGTGGTCTACGTCGAGGGCGCGCCAGTGGAGTCCGGTTCCGTGGCCGACGATCTCCACCGCTGCGACCTGTTCTTTTGTGGCGGTTTGGAGACCTTGCAGGTCTTCGCGGGGAATCAAGTGGCGGCGGCCATCACTCAATTTGAGGATGAGCAGGTCTAGTCCGGGGCTTGGCCTGTACTCCACGCTGAGTATGCGCGGCTCATTGTTCAAGCTCTGGGCCTGCGCGATGGCACGGTCGATCTCGGCGTTGGTAGTGACGACCTTATGCTTTGCCATGTACTTCCTCCCACAGTTCCACTAGTTCCTCAAAGTGTAGAGCCGCGGCGGCGAGGATCTTTCTCACGTCGGAGCGCTTGGTGTTCGCAGGCCGGATGGAATCCCGACGACTGGCGAGTGCGACGTTTCCGTCGAGGCGCAAATCTGCGATCACCTCGGCCTCGCCGTCGAAGCTGAGCGAACCCACAAAACGATCATAACCCAAGCGTGCTTAGGTTAGTAGAAAAATTTGTGCATGGAGGAAGTTCACGGCAAAGTCAAAAGCCCCACCCTAGCCAACTGCGGGCTAGGATGGGGCACCCGCGCGACTACTCACCTTTTCTAGTTCAGAACTCCCCATTTGTAGTCGAGCTTCGGGCTGCAGCCAGCGGTGGATGCTTCAACTGTTTCGGTTCCAGTTGGCTCCTTGTCGGCATTCTTGAGCGAGGTTGTTTGGAACGCACCTTTGGAATCGGACTTAACGACGATATTTGTGGATGTGTCCGGAGCCGACGCCGTAGGACGGCCATTGTTATCGACCGTCACCACAACCATCTTGCTTCCATCATTTGAGATACGAAGGTGTACGTCACTGTTTGGGAGAAAGCCGGAACCCTCGATCATCGCAAGTTCAAACTTGGCAGAAAGACGAATCGAGCTAAGTCGGCATCCCCGGTCCACACTCTCAATGGGATCTGGGATGATCGAGATTGGAATGCGGAGATTTTGCGTTATGAAGACCGATCTCCGGGGTTCCCCTTTCAAGGGTTTCTGAATCGCGAATGTGATTGGCGCATCGAGTTGAACTGAGCTGTGGCATTGTTCTGGGGTTCTGCCAGCGCACATCATGAGACCGTCACTGTTTATAGTGATGCCGACGAAACCCGGTATTGGCTTTTCGCGATCTACCGGCCATTGAATCTGGCGAAAGACACTGTCAGGTGGCACGCCCTTGACATAAATGTTGTATCTCACATCCAGGTCTTTGCCCGACACACCCTTACGAGAGATCTCCTTGGCCTCAATGGTTACACCCGGAGGAGGCATCTGTTCGAATTGAGCTTGCCGCCGCATCAATTCCGGAGCATGCACCGCCAGATCACTGAAGTTCGAGTGCATCTGTTGAGCGTGGGCGTAACAGCATACGAGAGCCAGCAAGACACCGGATATGAGAGCGCTTATCTTCATGCCCCGCATAGTAATCGTGTCTTCCAAGAGCCAGCAACACAAAAAACCATCCTAGTCCAACTGCGGGACTAGGATGGGACACCCTCATGGTTTTCCTTTGGTCCCGTGTTTAGTGGCGGAAGTGGCGGACTCCGGTGAGGACCATGGCGAGGTTCAGGCGGTTGGCGGTGTCGATGACCTCCTGGTCGCGGACAGAGCCTCCGGGCTGGATGATGGCGGTGGCTCCGGCCTTGGCGATGACTTCGACGCCATCGGGGAAGGGGAAGAAGGCGTCGCTGGCGGCGACGGTTCCGGCCAGGGAAAGAACGGCTTTTTCGGCGCCGATGCGGGCGGAGTCAACGCGGCTCATCTGTCCGGCTCCGACGCCGACGCTCTGGCCGTCGCGGGCGTAGAGGATGGCGTTGGACTTGACGTGCTTGCAGACCTTCCAGGCAAAGAGCATGGCGCGCATCTCTTCGGCGGTAGGCTGGCGCTGGCTGACAATTTTCAGGTCGGCTTCGGTAAGGGGATGGAAGTCGTTGTCCTGCATGAGGACGCCGCCGGAGACGTTCTTGAGCACCCACTTCTGGCGCAGGTCGGTGATTTCGACGAGGCGGAGATTCTTCTTTTTGGCGAAGAGTTCGCGAGCTTCGAAGGTGAAGCCGGGGGCGGCGATGGCCTCGACGAAGAGCTTTGCCATCTGTTCGGCGGCTTCGCCGTCGATGACGCCGTTGACTCCGATGACGCCTCCGAAGGCGGAGACGGGATCGCACTCAAGGGCGCGGACATAAGCCTCGCGGAGATTGGCTCCGGTGGCGGTGCCGCAGGGATTGGTGTGCTTGATGATGGCGCAGACGGGCTCGGTGAATTCCTGGGCAAGATCCCATGCGGCCTGGAGATCGACGATGTTGTTGTAGCTGAGCTCCTTGCCTTGGAACGGCTTGCCGTTGGCGACTCCGACGCCGGTGCCGTCGGAGTAGAGTGCGGCCTTCTGGTGCGGGTTCTCGCCGTAGCGAAGATCGAAGGCCTTGTGGAAGTGGAGGCGGAGGGTTTCAGGGAAGCTGGCGCTCTGGCCTAGTTGGGTGATGTCAAAGTGGGAGGCGTCGTCGATGGTGATTTCAGCGAGGGCGTTGGCGATGGCCGTGTCATAGGCGGCGGTGGTGGCAAAGGCCTTCTGCGCGAGCGTCCACTTGGTCTTGAGCGAAAGCTCTCCGGAGTTTTGATCGAGCTCGGCGGCGATGGCTTCGTAGTCGGCGGCGGAGGTGACGATGGCGACGTCCTGGAAGTTCTTGGCCGCGGAGCGGACCATGGAGGGTCCGCCGATGTCGATGTTCTCGATGATCTCTTCGAAATGAACGCCGGGCTTGGTGGCGGTTTTCTCAAAGGCGTAGAGGTTCACCACCAGCATGTCGATGGGTTCGATGCCGTGCTCTTTGACGGCGGCGACGTGGGAGGAGTTGGAGCGAACGTGGAGGATGCCTCCGTGAACCTTGGGGTGGAGGGTCTTGACGCGTCCGTCGAGCATCTCGGGGAAGCCGGTGAGGTCGCTGATATCGCGCACGGTGAGGCCGGAGTCGCGCAGGACGCGGGCCGTACCGCCGGTGGAGATCAACTCGACACCCTGTGCGGCGAGCCGCCGGGCAAAGTCGACCAGTCCTGTTTTGTCAGTGACGCTGAGAATGGCACGTTGGATTTTCGACATAATTCCTCGCTAGAAAATGATGCCTTCCGGAACAATCCGGGAGGGATGGCCGAGGACGGCGCTCCCGGGGCTGCCGCGCTAGAATTCCTTGCGGGCGCGGGCCTTGAGCTGCACCTGGCCGCTCTTCACTAATACAGTGTACTCGACGGCCTTGCAGTTGAACTGGGAGCGAATCTGAAGGGACTTGTTCTGGACGAAGGTGGCGAAGGAGTCAAAGGCTCCGAGGGGCTGCCCGACGGCCTCGCGGGCGCGCACCACGGCTTCATAGAGCGCCACGACTTCGATGACATCGCTGGTGAAAAGAAGGAAGCTCTCAGGCTCGGGATCGCTCGGAATGGCTTGCGGCGGTAGAGGTTGTTCGATGTGTCCAAAACCGCCCACGCCGAGCAAGGTGTCTTCCGGACGGCGGTAGCCCTCGTCCTTGATCCGGGCTTTGCGCCGCCAGAGATCGCTGAAGACGGAGAAGCGCTGCGCCACGGCGTTGAGACGGAAGCGCTGCGGAAAGGTGAGATGCCCGTTCTCCAGATTGCGCCGGATGATGGTCTGGACGCGCGATTCGGTATCCACCGGGGGCTTCTTGGCCCCTCCGGCGAAGTAGATGTCGTACTCGATTTTGAGGCGGCGGAAGGAATCTTCCAGCATCGCCAGCTCTTCGTCGATAGTCACGGGTACACGTAATAGCAGCCATGAAATGAACAGAATAGGATGCGGCGCTATTGCTTCGGAATATAGCACAAAGGGGATTCCTGGGCCTGATGTCGAAATCCGGACAGATGGCAGGGCGGGGAGCGTCTGCGGGGCCACGGCCTTTGGGAATAAATAGTGCCACGCGCGTACGTCGCCACAGACCTTAACTCGCATCCAACGCTGGTATGTTCCGAGGGGAAAAGATTCGGATTGCCATTGCCGACGATCACGCGGTATTGCGTGAGTCCTTGAGCGCGCTACTCTCCGCGCAGCGTAATTTTGAGGTTGTAGGCACCGCCAGAGACGGCTGTGAAGCCCTGGAACTGGTGGAGAAAGAACATCCGGACGTACTGGTGCTGGACCTGTTCATGCCGGGCACGGATGGATTCGAGGTGTTGCGCCAGTTGGATCATGCCAACAACGGAGTTGCCAGCGTGGTGCTGACCGGCTCTGAAAGCCAGCCCGACTACGTTCAGGTCGTTCGGCTGGGCGCGCGCGGACTGGTGCTGAAAGGAGACACGCCGGAGAGGCTGTTCGAGGCCATCCGAAGCGTGGCGGACGGCGAGCTGGCATTCAGCGATGACGTGGCGCAGGGAGTGCTGCTGGCCATGTCCGTTGAACCCCATCCGGAGCGGGCTACCAACCTGCACCGTCTCAGCGAACGCGAAAAACAGATTGCATTCCTGGTGGCGCGGGGGATGAAAAACAAAGACATTGCAGGACAGTTGACGATCAGCGAAAACACAGTGAAGCGGCACCTGCAGAGCATCTTCAGCAAGACTGGAGCGAAAGACCGGCTGGAACTGGCCGTCATCGCGCTGACGGAGACATCCAACGCAGCCTGAAGATGGCAGGCAAAAGCAGGTCCGGCTTTTGCCTGACCGTGCGCTGCAACTGATTTCAATTGCTCCGCGGTACGCTAGTGGCCGGTAGTAACCGCCATCTTCTTTACCATCGCCAGCACCAGCTTGCGGTCGCTGTCATTCAGATTGCTGGCATAGCGCCGGATCTGGGAGAGGAAACGCACCTCATCCTCGCTGAGCTGCGGCAGGTTCTTGCCGTTTGAGCCATTCTCGGAGGGATTCTCCGCGAAAAAGTGCCCGAGGGGAATTTCAAGGGAGCCGGCGATCTTAGCCAGAGTGTCCAGCGAAGGAACGGTGTGGCCGTTCTCAACACGAGAAAGGTAGCAGCGCAGGAGTCCTGTGCGCTTCTCGATGTCGCCCTGGGACATACCCTTCTGGAGCCGGAAGTTTCGAATCGTTTCGCCAATATTCATGATTTCGCTATTTTCTGACGCGCAAACCGGCGCGCAAAACTGCCGTAGTATGGGGGAGCTTGCATAGTAACCAGTGTGCAAACCTGCGCGCAAGCAAATTCTCATCAAGTTAATGGCCGTCACAGCAATATGTGATGGAACTCCGAGGAGGGCGGGCTGCGTTGCACGCCATGGGAAAGAGGCGGCATTTGGCGGAGGTGTTTCGGCAAGGAAAGATGTGCAATCGCGGCAAAGAGGCGGAGAGTCTCCGCCGCTTTACCACCCCCGTCACCGCCTAGTCAATATTGCGTTCACCGCTAGTCGTAGCACGTAGCCTGTCAGGACACATCCTAGCGAGAACACAAGAGCGGCAGCCAACATCTGTCCAAACGATCGCGCCCGCAAGCCCTGCAGAAACATGAGTGCCATTCCGACACAGAACGAGCCACCGATAAAAGCAGTCTCAAAAGGAATAAGGCTCACTGCGGCGGCGGTTAGCAATACACATGTATGTGGTACTGGTAGGCCGCAGAGCTTCAACATGATCGACGGTGCTAGAAGTAGCACCATGAGTACGCCACCAATCTGTGCCATTCGCCTGAGAAACCTTAGGCTCTTCATTGGCTCCCCGCAACCATGTCATTCCACGAATTGTCCACGAACGGAAACTAACTGGCGCTGCGAATTGCCGAATAGAGGCGCTCGCCGAGTCCGATGATCGACAACGCGACCATGATATGCACCACCTGAATGGCCCGCATGGTGTGGAAGGTAAGCGGGAGCTGCATGAATCCGATCAGCGGCAGGAGAAACGCGAAGACGACGCCAAGGATTCCGGGGAGTACGGCCTTTTTGGTCAACGCGATGACGGAGAGGACAAAGATCGCGATGGCCACCAGAAAGCCAATGCCGATGTGCGCTCCGAGAAGCTGTTGATGTTCGGCCCATAGAAGAGCCCCAAGGATGATGGATGCCAAGCCAAGTACGCGGACCAGCATGATGAGAGCTTTCGACAAGTCAGTACTCCTTCAAAGACATGGTGAGTTTGGATTCTACTCCGCTTAGATTCGGCGGACAGGAAATCGACTCTGGGGAGAAGAGAAAACGCCAGCCGGATGGGCTGGCGTCTCTCATGGTTAGCACCGTTAGAACTGTAAACGCAAAGCGACTTGCAGCACGCGCGGCCCGCCTCCGCCGAGTCCTGGGTTCCCTTGGGCTACGTCAGGGGTCTGGCTGAACTGGCCAAAGGAGGAAGATCCGAAGCTGCCGCCGGGAAGAGCGAAGTTGGGATGGTTGAAGATGTTGAAGAACTCGGCGCGGAGCTGCGCGTTGAGTTTGTCTCCGAACTTTGTTGTCTTTGCCACAGAGAAGTCCGTGTTCACGAACTTGGGACCGAAGATTGCGTTGCGCTTGAGGTCGCCAAAGGTTCCGTCGGCAGGCTGGGAAAATGCGTTGGGGTCCAAGTAACCGGTGGCTGGGCTCCAGTGGGCAAGAATTGGATTCATGCCGGGAACCAGGTCCGGGCGCTGGTTGTAATGGTTGTAGCGGAAGCTGTTGTCGTAGGAGTCTTCGATGGGGATGGGGCGTCCGGTTTGCAGGGTGACGATGGTGCCGAGTTGCCAGCCGCTCTTGAACCATGCAGGGCCGAAGCCGAAGCTGGGAACCGCATAGTTGGCGGCGGCGGTGAAGCGCTGGCGCGTATCAAAGGTGGAGGGCGCACGCTCGGCGCGCAGATTGTAGGAATCCTGCGGGAGCGTGGCGCCGGGGGTGAACTCGATGGCGTCCGAGGCGTCATCGATGGACTTGCTCCAGGCATAGTTGGCGAAGCCGGTGAGGCCATGGAACCCGCGCGCCTTCAACGTGGTCTGCAAGGCGTGGTAGATAGAGCCCGCATTGGTGGCGAGGGTGTCCATGGCGGCGAAGTTCTGGTTGGGGAAGTTGCCGTCGGCGTCGGTCTGGTTGACGTCATAGACGCGGGTGAGGTGGGTTCCCTTCGAGCCAACGTATCCGATCTCGATGGAGGCGGCCTTGGCGATGGACTGCTGGACGTTCAGGTTCCAGCTTTGCACGTAGGGAGTGGTGAAGTTTCGCGAGGTCACGAAGATGTCATAGGGACCGCTGGTGACCGGGCAGAAAGCTGCACCACTACAGACCGGCCCGGCGGCTCCGGTCGCCCATGCCGTCTGATCGAACATAAGAGGCAGGACCGGCTTGGGGCCGATGGGATTGGTGGTGATTCCGGCGACGTTGGTGTAGTTGGTGGTGATCACGTCCTGCGGAATGTAATCGTAGTAGAGGCCGTATCCGGCGTGGACGACGGTGCCGGGACGGGCCTGCCAGGCGAGCCCGAAGCGAGGCGAGAAGTTGGTGAGCTTGCGGTTCCATGCGCTGTTCACACCACCGCTGCCGACCATGTGGAGAAGTCCATCACTGCCGAGATTGGAGAGCAGGTTGTCCTTCTCGGAGAGCGGTCCGAAGTACTCCCAGCGCACGCCGAGATTGAGGGTGAGCTTGCTGGTGGCCTTGTAGTCATCCTGCACAAAGAGGGACGCGCCGTTGTTGTAGGTGGTGCGCTGCGTGTTGCCGGTGTAGGCGGAGGTGTAGAAGTCTCCGATGAAGAAGCTGTAGATGGCATCGACGACAGGGTCTCCGGTGTAGGGGTTGCCCTGAATGTCGAGGAGGCCGCGCTCAAGATTGTCATTGAATGAGCTGATGGAGATGCGGCGGAACTCGCCACCGAACTTGACGATGTGGCGGTTGCGGGTCCACGTGAAGGCATCGAGTAGCTGGAAGGTCTGGCTGGTGCGGCCACGCGGAATGCTGTAGGCGGAGGCCCCGAGGTTTTCCAGGTTGCCGTTGAAATCAATTTCCGGCAAACCGAACTTGCCGGTGCCAAGATTCAATCCGAGCGTGGCGGGATCGACGTTGGCATCAGCTCCGGTGAAGCTTGTGGTGTATCGGGTGTAACCGAAGCGCAGCTCGTTGAGCTTACTGGCCGAGAATGTGGACAAGAGGCTGGCGGAGACAACTTGAACGCGGGTGGGCGAGAGCTGCGCGAAGTCCGAGAGACGCGAGCCTCCGCCGTAGGTGGTGCCGCCCAACGGATAACGCTGATTTCCGCCGCTGTAGGCGTAGCGCCCGGTTAACATTTCGCGTTCGCTGAACTGGTGGTCAATCTTCACGATGGCGCTGTTGAGGTCGTTCTTGTCGGGCACGGCGACGTTGGCAGTGCCATTTCCGGAGGTCGGATCGATGGCGGTGGGAGCCGGGTAGTACTTGGCGAGCAGGTTCACCAGGTTCTGATTGACAGTGGAGGGTGCGGCGTAGTTCTCCGCCGCAGTAATCTGCGCCGGGGTGGGAACGCCGAGCAGGAAGTCACTGGTGACGCGCTCGCGCTGGCCTTCATAGGCTCCGAAGAAGAAGGTGCGGTTCTTTACGATGGGGCCGCCGAGCGATGCGCCGAACTGGTTGTTCTTGAAGGGGCTGTGCGGGTTGGTGGTGCCATTGGCATTGTGTATTACGTTGAAGTAGTTGCGCGCGTCGAGGGCGGAGTTGCGCAGATATTCAAAGGCCGCGCCGTGGAGCTGATTGCCGCCGGACTTGGTGATGACGTTTACGGCAGCGCCGCTGTTGCGTCCGTACTCGGCAGGCGCCTGGGTTTGGAGGTTGAACTCTTCGATGGCGTCAATGGGCAGCAGCGATGCGGGCGCGCCGGTGATTCCGACCTGGTTGAGCGCGGAGTTGTTGAAGAACGGATCGTTGTTGTCCGTGCCGTCGAGCAGGTAGTTGTTGGAGCGGTCACGGTTGCCGTTGATGTTGAACTGTCCGAAGCCTTTCTCTGTTCCGGCAACGCCTGAGCCTTCGACGGTGACGCCGGGGGTGAGGGCGACGAGTTTGCCGAAGTCACGTCCGTTAAGAGGGAGATCGATGACCAGTTTGTTTTCGATGACCTGGGAGAGCGTGTCGCCGGTGGGATCGAGCAGAGACGAGGAGGCCTGCACCTCGACGCTCTGCTGCACCTGCGCGAGCTTGCCGAGGGTGAAATCGAGCGCGGTGTCAGCGCCAACGTCCACCTTGGCCGCGAGCTTTACGGGCTCCAGGCTTGCGCCGGAGGCGGTTACTTCATAACTGCCGGCAGGGAGTTCGTTGATGGCATAGTTGCCGTCAGAGGCGCTAGTGGCCGTGCGGGTCTGCGAAGTCCGGATGTTTCTTGCCGAGATGCTGGCGCCGGCAATGGATGCGCCGGAGGCGTCTTTTACCTGGCCGCGCAATCCGCCGCGAAAGCTCTGGCCGAAGGATGCCGCAGCCAAGCTGAAGAGGATGAAGAACAGTACGGCGTTGGATCGTAACTTTGTCATCTTGTCACTCGCTCCTGAAATCGAAAAATCGAACAGTTTAACGGACCTGCGTTTTTGCTGGAATATCGAGAGTGGCGGGAACCTTGACACCGTAGCGTTGTTCAAAGCTGTCCTGGTTCACGGCGAGTCCGAGGCGCCCGCGGGAATCGATGTAAAAGAGCGGACGGCCGACGGGCACATCGCTGAAGGTTTTTACGAATGGAATTTCCAAGGACTTGCCGGCGAGGGTGAATTTTACCTGGTCTCCAAGGATGTAACCCAGCTTTGCGAACTCCTCGCGGGTGATGTTGGTGACGAGGTTTCCAAAGGGGCCATCGGTGCCAATGACGGTGGCGGAGATGCCGTGGGCATCCAGCGCAGCTTTCTGCACAGGCAGGCGCACGAGCGATTTTACGTCGAGCGCCGGACCGACCTGGGAGATATCGTCGCCGCGTGCGACATGGGCTCCGACGGGAGAGAAGATGTCACGGCCATGGAAGGTGGACGAGAGGGCACTGCCGATCATCCACGCAGGGTTCTGAATGTTGTAGGCGGCGTCAATGCCGTCCTGATCCTCCACAAGGGTGAGGAGTCCGTTGTCGGGCAGCACAAAGTACTGGCCGCGTCCGGAGCGGGCGACGATTGCCTTGCGCGTGCTGCCGACGGTGGGATCGACGACGACCACGAAAACCGTGCCGGGCGGGTAATAGGGAGTTGTACCGGCAAGGAAGCGCGCAGCGTCCAGAATGTTGAACGGCGTCACGTCATGGGTTAAATCCACAATGCGAAGATCCGGCGCGATGCCGAGCATTACACCCTTGCAGATGGGCACGGAATCATCCACATGACCGAAGTCGGTCATGAAGACGATGGTCTGGTGTTGCGCCGGAATGGGGGGCGCAGCCTGGGAAAACACGAGGCACGACAACGCAAGTATCCATGCAAGGGTGAAGACGGCCAGCCGGGGAATTCGAATTCGCACGATAAGAAATTCCTTTCAATTTTTCATTCAATCAGCAGCGCGCCGGAATCTGTAGATGCAGCAAGGAGCGCGCCCGCAGCCTGAACGCGTGGTCAATGAACTGGTGTGCCTGAGAGGGAAGTTTAGTTGGGCACGTTCACGCCGCGCAGCCCCTGGCCGCAACAGATGGCCCTACACATTCGGCAGGAACAGCGACAGGCTCGGGTGTGAATCATGTTTGTCATTTGCTGAATGAACTCAAACAACGATTTTAACTTTAGTCTTTCGGCCCCCGGTTGTCGAGAGTTTGGGGGATTCGCGATACACTCGGCCATGCGCTTCCAGTGCCAGCCCGGATGCATACGCTGCTGCGAACAGAAGGGCTTTGTCTACGTGACCCGCGAAGACATCGCACGCCTGGCCGAGCACCTGGGAATCACGCGGGCAGAGTTCAAGCGACGATACCTATGCGGCACAGCGCCTCTGCTGCGCTTCCGCAAGCAGCGGCAAAAACAGTGTCCCTTCCTTCTCTCCGACGGCTGCTCGGTACACGAAGTCAAGCCGCTGCAATGCAGATCGTTCCCCTACTGGCCGGAGTTGCTGGACAAGGCGAGCGAGCGGCGAGAGGCCGCTGCGTTCTGTCCGGGAATGAATCGAGGCCCGCTGGTGAATATAGAAGCTGCCCGCGAGATCGCCAACGAGGTGCAACGGGCATTTCCTCAGCTCTATGAAGAGGGTGAAGAATAGCACCGGGCAGGGCAGGGATTTCTGCTGCATTGCTCAAAAGCTAACAGATCATCAGACATGTATGTTTAGCGGGCGGAATGAGATTTTCGCTTCTCACGCGCGGAGGGCAAAGAGCGCTAAAAACAGTGTTAGCATCAACTAACATTCGTTGCCATCTTTCCAAGAGATTTCTGGTTTTGACGGAGGATATTTGTGCTTGTCGCCATACTGAAAGAAGCGAGGCCGGATGAGACTCGCGTAGCGCTGACTCCGGATGCGGTGAAGGCGCTTACTGGAAAAGGGGTCAGTGTTGCGGTTGAAAGCAGCGCTGGTTTGCAGTCTGGAGCGAGCGACCAGGATTACGTGGCCGCGGGCGCCAGCATTTCTGGCAGCAGGGCGGAACTACTCGCTACGGCCGACGTGGTTCCCGTGGTGAACGCGCTGCCCGCCGAGGATCAGGAAAAACTGAAGAGCGGGAGCGTGATGATCGGCTTCCTGCGTCCGCTGGACGATCCTGCGGCGCTGGCTGCGGCTGTGAAGCGCGGCGTCACGCTGTTCTCGATGGAACTGGTTCCGCGCATTACGCGGGCACAGTCGATGGATGCGCTGTCGTCAATGGCGACGGTGGCCGGATACAAGGCGGTGATCGTGGCCGCGGACCATCTTCCGAAACTCTTTCCGCTGCTGATGACGGCGGCGGGAACGATTCCGCCGGCGAAGGTGCTGGTGCTGGGCGCGGGAGTTGCCGGATTGCAGGCGATCGCCACGGCGCGCCGCCTGGGAGCCGTGGTGGAGGCCTATGACGTGCGGGCTGCCGCCGGTGAGCAGGTGAAGTCACTGGGAGCGAAGTTCATCGAAGTCGATCTCGGCGGGTTGCAGACGGAAGACAAGGGCGGCTACGCGAAGGAGTTGAGTCCGGAGGCTCTGGAACTGGGACGGCAGGCGATTGCCAAGGCGGCCAAGACCGCCGATGTGGTGATCACCACGGCACAGGTTCCCGGACGGCGCGCGCCGCTGATGATTCCTACGGCGGCGGTGGAGGAGATGCGGCCAGGGTCGATCATTTTCGACCTGGCGGCTCCGGCCGGAGGAAACTGCGAGGCGACCAAGCCGGGCGAGACGATTGTGTATCACGGCGTGACCATCTTTGGCCCGGCAAACATCGTGGCCCAGATGCCGGTACACGCCAGCATGCTGTACTCGCGCAACGTGAGTAACTTCCTGCAATTGATTGTGAAAAATGGCGAACTGGTGATTGACCAGGCCGACGAGATCATTGCGGGCTCTTGCGTTGCTCATGCAGGGCAGGTTGTGAACGAAAGAGTGACAGCAGCATTGAAGGCACGCTCGTAGCGGGCTGCGAATGGAGGAGATTGTGAATCCACTGCTCTTAATTGCCATGCAAGCCAGCCAACCGACCGCGGCTGAAGCCATGGATCCCAAGGTTCTGATTGCTGCTTTATACGTCTTTGCCCTGGCCGCTTTTTTGGGCTACCAGGTAATTTCCAGGGTTCCGCCACTGCTGCACACGCCGCTGATGTCGGCGACAAACGCTATCTCCGGCATCTCGCTGGTCGGCTCGCTGGTGATCGCCGGGGCTTATGAGTTTGACTTCCACAAACTGATGGCCGGTGGCACGGGTGCGCATCCGTCCATGGCGACGCTGATGGGATTTGTTGCGGTGTTTACTGCGACGGTCAACGTGGTGAGCGGCTTTGGCCTGACGGACCGCATGTTGAAGATGTTCCGCAGGGATATTAAAGGCAAGGAGGCCCACAAGTAATGGCCCCCACGACCGAGGCAGTTTATCAACTTGTGCAGTCTCCGAATTACATTCTTGAATTCACGTATCTGATCGCGTCCATTCTGTTCATCTTCGGACTGAAAGGTCTCAGCCACCCGGACACGGCGCGGCGAGGCATGTTCCTGGCCGAAGGCGGCATGGCCGCAGCCATTATTGGTACGCTCTTTCACCAGGACATCCACTTCTTCGGCTGGATCATTACGGGGCTGATTCTCGGCTCGCTGGTTGGCGCGGCATTTGCCATCTGGGTTCCGATGACGGCCATGCCACAACGAACCGCGCTTTCGCACGCTTTTGGCGCGATTGCTGCGGCGCTGGTTGGAATTGCCGAATTCACCATGCACGCCCACACCATGTCTCTTTTTACGCGCAGCGCGTTGGGACTGGAAGTGGTGCTCGGCTCGCTGACGACCACAGGCTCGCTGATTGCATGCGGTAAGTTGCAGGGCGTGATTCGGGGAACCCCGGTACAGTTCAAGGGGCAGCAGTTTCTCAACCTGCTGATCTTTGCCGGTATGCTGGGTTGCTTCGGCTACTCTCTCTACGATCCGTCAGCGACTTACTTCTTTTATGGCATGGTTACGCTCGGATTCCTCTTCGGCGTGATGCTGGTGATCCCGATTGGCTCGGCCGACATGCCGGTTGTGATGTCACTGTTGAACAGCTACGCGGGACTGGCATCTGCCGCTACCGGATTTGTGCTGGGCAACAACATCCTGATCATTGCCGGTACGCTGGATGGATTCTCCGGCTTCATTCTGTCGATCCTGATGTGCAAGGCGATGAACCGCTCGATCACCAACGTTCTGTTTGGCGGCTTTGGCGCGGTGCATCATGCGGCGGGCGCTGATGCGACGGGCGAGATGCGCGAGATCTCGCTGGACGACGCGGCGGTACGGCTTGCGTATGCCAGCAAGGTTGTATTCGTTCCCGGCTACGGGCTGGCGACGGCGCAGGCACAGCACGCGGTGCGCGATCTGGCGAATGCGCTGGAAGAGCGCGGCGTGACGGTGAAGTACGGCATTCACCCAGTGGCCGGACGCATGCCCGGACACATGAACGTATTGCTCGCCGAGGCCAACGTGCCTTATGGCGATCTGTACGAGATGGAGCAGATCAATTCCGAGCTTCCCTCCACCGATGTTGCCGTGGTGGTAGGCGCCAACGACGTGGTGAATCCGGATGCACGCGACAACGCCGACAGCCCGATTGCCGGGATGCCGATCATCGAAGTGGATAAGGCGAAGTCGGTGATTGTGCTAAAGCGCGGACAGGGTCGCGGCTTCTCCGGTTTGGAGAATCCACTGTTCTTCAAGCCGGTGACAAGCATGTTGTATGGCGATGCGAAGGCCACGCTGGCACGGCTTGCGCAGGAAGTGAAGAACGTCTAAACAATCGTCGCTGCAAACGAAACCCCGGAGCGATCCGGGGTTTCGTTTTGCGTGTGGGAAGTGAGAAAAACTCTAACCTACCTGCACGGCCAGCATGGAAACCGATCCGCCATCGATGCCTTCGACGGGAAAGGTCACAGCCTCAGAGGGACTGCGTGCGCCGATGACGTAGAGCAAGGGCAAGTAATGCTCGGGGGTAGGCACGGAGAGCAGAGCCTCTTTGCCAAGCTGGTGCTGATAGTCGAGGAGGGGCGCGGTGTCTCCAGCGGAGATCAGTTCGCGCACGCGGCGCTCGAAGGCGACGGCCCAATCGTAGGGAACGGCGGCGTTTCCAGACCCATCTTCACCCCAGGCGTAGGCGCGCAGATTATGGACGAGGTTGCCGCTGCCGAGGAGGAGGATTCCTTCCTCGCGCAAGGTGGCAAGGCGCTGGCCAATTTCGTAGTGGAAAGCGGGTGGCTGAGTTGCGTCGATGCTGAGTTGCACGACCGGAATATCGGCCTCTGGATAGACGTGGCAGAGGACAGACCAGGTTCCGTGATCGAGTCCCCAGCTTTCATCACGACGCACGGGCAGGGGGGCGAGCAGGCTCTGCACGCGGGCGGCGAGCGCGGGGTCTCCGGCGGCGGGATACTCGACCTGGTAAAGCTCCGGAGGAAAGCCGCCGAAGTCGTGAATGGTGCGAGGCGAGGTGCTGATGGTTACAGCCGCGTCACGGATATACCAATGCGCCGAGATGCAGAGGATGGCCTTGGGGCGGGGAAGGCTTGAGCCGATGGAAGCCCAGCGCTGGGTGTAGGAGTTCTGCTGAATGGCGATCATGGGATTGCCGTGACCGAAGAAAATGGAAGGCATCAACAGGGACATTGCATCTCCTCTGTCTCCTATTCTCGCGCATCGTGCGTGGAAGAGCCATGTTGCGGTTCCGGCGGACGCTTGCACAGGCTGCGGTTGACAGTGAGTTACAAAACTCCTAGAGTCGTTGCATCGGCTTCAAAAAAATGCTGCCTCTCGAAGTGGAAGATTTTTCCACGCCTTGTGAGCGGTAATCGCTAGTCCCTGAAGCCGTGTTCTTTGCCAATTCAGCGTTCGCGCACCCGAGGCTCCCGCCTTGGGTATGGGAAGCGGGTGAGAATCCCGCGCTGCCGCGCAACTGTAAGTCGGGGAGACTGGCCGCATCGCCACTGTGCAAATTGCATGGGAAGGCATGCGGTGAGAGAGTCCGAGAAGACCACCCCGAATAGCCAGGAGACCGGCGCGAACACACCAACAACCCCTTTCGCGTGTGAGGGAGGATGTATGCGAGCTTTCCGCCTCGTAGTTTTCTGCTTTTGCGTTTTTATACTTTCTAATTCTGCTTTTTCCCTGGACCTCAAGGTTCGTGTTGCCGATCCGTCGTCTGCCGCAGTCAGCGGCGCGCGGGTGGCTGTCTATGCTGAAAATTCCCGCCAGGCACTGGCCATGGCAACAAGCGACGCACAGGGCGTTGCTGCTTTCCGCAATCTGAAGGCTGCGGCCGTGCGGGTAGAAGTGCTGGCTCCGGGCTTTGCTCCGCTGTCGATTGCGGTGACGAAGTCGGGCGACGTGACCGCGCAACTGAAGCTGGCGCCGCAGTCGGAGACCGTGGTGGTCTCGGCGGCGCCGTCTCCGCTGGAGGCTGGGCTGACGGGGCTGAATGTCTCAACCCTCGACGCGGCAACTCTGGCTACGATGCAGCCGGTTGCGGCCTCGGATGCAATTCGTTTTCTGCCGGGAGTGATTCTGGCAGACTCAGGCAATCGCGGCGGGCAGACATCGCTGTTCGTGCGCGGCGGCAACTCGGATTACAACAAAGTCCTGGTGGATGGCGTGCCGGTGGACGATCCGGGCGGGTACTTCGACTTTGGCACGACCTCTTTGGCCGGAGTGGACCGGCTGGAGTTACTGCGCGGCTCGGAGAGCGTGTTGTACGGCTCGGACGCGATGAGCAGCGTACTGCAAATCAATTCGGCGATCGGGCACACGAAGACTCCAGAGCTGCGCTTTGGCGGCGACGGAGGAAACTTCGGGACGGCACACGGCTTTGCTTCGGTGGCCGGCGCGCAGGGGCGCTACGACTACAACCTTTTCGGCGATGAGATCAACACCAACGGACAGGGCGCGAACGACGATTACGAGAATTCGACCCAGGGCGTGAACCTGGGGATGCAGATTGCGCCGAATGAATCGCTGCGTCTGCATGTGCGGCACAACGATTCGCGCTCGGGCGTGCCGGGCGAGACAACTTTTCTGGGGCTGCAAGTGTTTCCACCGGCGACGGACGCATGGGCTCACCAGAACAACCTGTTGGCTTCGCTGGAGTTCAACCTGGCGGCTCCGGACAAGTGGCAGCACCAGCTCACGGTGTACAACTACAACCATCAGCGGCACGACACGGATCTTGGCACCGACGGCTCTGAGTCGTGCTACCCATATTGCGCCTTTGCCGCCGTGGCCGACATCAACCATTTTGGCGTTCGTTATAACGGCGAGGTCTGGGAGTCAAAGCAGGCAAAGACAAGCTTTGGCTACGAGTTTGAGGATGAAAATGGATTCGTGGGCGACCTCACAGTGGTTCCGCCTGTCAACCATGGGTTGCGGCTGAATCATGCGGTTTTTGGCGAGCAGTTTGTGGAGTTGGGACGGTTTACGGCGATCCTCGGCGCGCGCTATGTACACAACGAAAGTTTCGGTAACCGGGTGGTTCCACGCGCTTCCTTCACCTACCTTCTGGCGCGTGGATATGGCGTGTTCACGGGAACGCGCCTGAAGGGCAGCTACAGCGAGGGCATCAAGGAACCGAGTTTTGAGCAGTCGTTTGGCCTAACCGGGTATGGCGTTTTTCCAAATCCGAATCTGAAGGCCGAACAGGCGCGCAATCTGGAGGCGGGTGTGGAACAGAAGTTCGGCTCGCGCTTTGGGGCGACGGCGACGTATTTCAACACGCTCTACCGCGATCAGATTACGACGAACGGGAACTATAGCCAGTACATCAACCTCAACAAGTCGCTGGCGCACGGCGCGGAATTGGATCTCAACGGGAGGATCAACCAGTCTCTCCAGTTGCAGGGATCGTACTTCTACACCTCGACGCAGATTCTGGCGTCGCCGCTGGGTACGTTTCCGGAGGCTCCGGGCGATCCGTTGCTGCTGCGCCCGAAGCACGCCGGGACGCTGCTGCTGGCGTATCACCGGCCACACTACGGCGCCACGCTGGGAGGCTCGTTCATTGGGCGACGACCGGACTCGGACTTCTATGGGTTGGGTTACACGCACGCCGCAGGCTATGCGCGAGTGGACGCGGGAGGCTGGTACCAGGTTGAACGTCACGTGACGCTGTATGCCAACGTGGAGAACCTGCTGAACCGGCATTACGAGGAAGTGCTGGGTTATCCGGCACTGACGGCAAACTTCCGGGCGGGAATGCGCTTCCGCTTCGGCGGCGAGTAAGCTGCGAGTTTGCTGCACGCACAGAGGCCGGCTTCCCCCACCGGCCTCTGTTGTTTTTTCCCGGCAACGGGTAAGCGGTTGGTGCGAGAGTAGCCCGATGCGATAGGCTCGATGCAGGGTTGCAATCATAGACGGAGAGATTTGCATGGAATTCATGGAACTATTGCGGGCTCGGCACTCGGTGCGTCGTTTTCTTCAGAAGCCGGTGGCAGAGGAATTGGTTGGGAAGATTCTGGAGGCGGTACGAACAGCGCCCTCGGCGGGAAACTTCCAGGCTTATGAGATTTACCTGGTGAGCGGCGCGGAGCGGATGCGGGCACTGGCAGCGGCGACGTTCAATCACGACTGGATTGCCGAGGCTCCGGCGGCGCTGGTGGTATGCACCAACGCCGCGCGCTGCGAGTACGACGGCAAAGACCATTGGGCGCTGCAGGATGCGAGCATCGCGGCGACGCTGGCTCATTTGGAAATCGTTGAACTGGGGCTGGCGACCTGCTGGGTGGGAGCATTTCTTCCGGCGAAGGTTGCAGAGGTGCTCGCGGCGGCCGAGGGACACGTTCCGATGGCGGTGCTGCCGTTTGGGTATGCGAATGAAGTTCCGCAGGAGAGCACGCGGCGGGCAGTAAGCGAGTTCGTCCACAAACGCGAGTAGGACGGCGTGCGAGGGGCGGCGGTGTTCAGGGAGTTGGTAGTCAGGCGCGGGTGCGCATCTCCGACTTGTAGTTCTGGATACGCTGCCGCATTTCGTGGAGTTTGTTGACCTGATCGGCAGCCAGGGGACGCTCGCAACCGAGTTGCTTCACGACCAGGGCGATCTTGGCGAAGTGCTCGACGGTTTCCATGTTCATGTAGGCCGTCATGAGATCGCAGCCGTAGGTGACCACGCCGTGATTGGCCATGAGAACGGCGTCGTGATTGGGGATGAACGGCTCGAGTGCCTCGGAGAGTTCGGAGGTTCCCGGCGTTGCGTAATGAGCCAGCGGGACGGCGCCGAGCGAGAGCAGGACTTCGCTGATGAGCGCCTGATCGAGAGCGAGTCCGCAGGCGGCAAAGCCAGTTGCGGTGGGCGGATGCGCATGCACGATGGCATTGATGTCCGGACGCATGCGGTAGATGGTCATGTGCATGCCGAGTTCGCTGGTGACGTCGCGAAAGCCGGAGATTCTGCGGCCGTGCATGTCCACAACGAGAAGGTCTTCGGTGGACATCATACCCTTGCTCATGCAGGTAGGGGTAATCAGAACAGAGACTTCGTTGAGCCGCACGGAGACATTGCCGTCTGTAGCGGCAATAAGACCGCGCTCGTGCAACATCTTGCCGTAGCGCAGGATTTCCAGCCGGGCTTCGTGGTCGCTCATACCGATTCAATCCTGCGAGAAAATACCCGCTTCCCGCATAGTACCGTAGCATCAAGCGCTTCGCTACATTTTCTGTGTAACATTTGGTCAATCCTTTCGAGCCCTATAATCATTTTCGTGCTTGTTTCCGACTTTGATTTCCTCCTACCCCCGGATTTGATCGCGCAGCACCCGCCGCACGAGCGTGCTTCCTCGCGCATGTTGCATTTGCATGGTGATTTACGGGAAGACAGGGCGTTCAGCGAATTTCCGGAACTGCTGCGCGGCTCTGACCTGGTTGTATTCAACGATACGAGGGTGCTTCCGGCGCGGTTGTTTGGGCATCGCAGCGGAAGCCGGGCGCAACGGCTGAGCCCGGCGAATCCTGCCTCGCGGGAGTTTCTGCAGGGACGGGTGGAAGTGCTGCTGACGAGGCGGTTGCCGGGAGAGGAACAGCTCTGGCAGGCGCTGGTGCGTCCGGGAAAGAAGATCATGCCCGGCGAACGGCTGTACTTTGGAGGCGAGGCCGCTGGCTCGGGCGGGTACGCGGCAGAGTCCTCCGCTCCGGCCGCAGGCGCTCGGCTGGAGGCCGAGGTGTTGACGCGGGGAGACTTCGGCGAACGCACGCTGCGTTTTCTGCCGGTGCCGGACTTCTTCGCGCGGCTGGAGGCCCTGGGGCATATTCCACTGCCTCCGTACATCGACCGGGAGGACACGGCGGAAGATCGCGCGCGTTACCAGACGGTCTTTGCGCGAGATCCCGGCTCGGTGGCAGCTCCCACGGCGGGACTGCACTTCACCGAAGAGATACTGGGCAGGCTGCGGGACAAGGGCGTGGAAACCGCATCCGTGACGCTGCATGTAGGGTTGGGGACGTTTTCGCCCATCCGCACGGAAGTGGTGGAAGAGCACAAGATTCATACCGAGTGGTACCAGATTCCAGAAGAAACGGCGGAGAAGATCGCCCGCGCCAGGCGCGAGGGGCGTCGCGTGGTAGCCATTGGCACAACGACGGTGCGGACGCTGGAGTACGCGGCGGGGATGAGTCAGAGGCAAGAACAAGAGCAAGAGCCAAGTCAGCTACCCCACCCTAGCCAAAGGAAGGCCAGGATGGGGCACCCGTATGCGCTCCGGTCCCCCCACATCACGGCGCATAGCGGCGAGGCGAACATTTTTATCTATCCGGGGTATCGCTTCCGGGTGGTGGATGCGATGTTGACGAATTTCCACCTGCCGAAGAGCACGCTGCTGATGCTGGTGTCGGCTTTTGCCGGACGCGAAAGGGTGCTGGCGGCCTACGAACATGCGGTGCGTGAGCGTTACCGGTTCTTCAGCTATGGGGATTGTATGTTCATCGAGTAGCGTCTGACTGTCCAACTGGGCGGCAAACGATGCCGGTGCGGCTCAATTTGATTGACTTGGCCTCCGGCAAGTGATGAGATCAAGCCAAAATTTATTGCGAATCATGCACGGCGTAAGTCGAAGGAGGTATTTTTATGGAGAACAAGTCCGGCGTAAGCCGCCGGGATTTTTTGTGGACGGTCGGCACGCTGTCATCGATGGCGTTGCTTGGCGGCGGCACAGGCTTCGCCTTTGACGATAAGAAACTGGCGGCACAGGCTAACGCGGTGCGGCTCAGTGCGGCCTGGTTGCCCAAGGGCGATACGTCGTACACGCTGTTCAAGAGAATGGTTGAGAAGGCTACGGATTTCTCGTGGCTGAACAAGGGCGACCGCGTCCTGATCAAGCTCGCCTTGAACTCCGGCAATGCGTATCCCGCGACCTCCGACCCATGGGCTCTAGATTGTTTGCTCAAGGTCTTGAAGGAGCATGGCGCGACCAAGATCTTTGTGGGTGATCAATCCGGTGTTCGCAACGTGTACTGGACGGCGCAGGGACAGGTGCGAGGCACGTCCAGGGCGTTCGCGCAGTCGTCGGGGCTCCTGGCAGTGATTGAGCGGAACGGCGCGACCCCGATTTTCTTTGAAGAGCGCGGCTACGGGGCGTATGTCGAGGCGGTGCCCGAGGGCGAACACCACTGGAAGCAGCCGATGATGATTACTTCGCTGGTGAACGAAGTAGATCACATCATTTATCTGCCGAGGCTGGGTTCGCACGGCTTTGCCGACCTTACGTCAGGGATGAAAATCAGCGTTGGCTTCCTGCGTGAGGATAGCCGCAAGGCGTTCCACCAGGGCGGCGATAACTTCTACGCGATGTACGAAGAGATCAACGAGGTTCCGCAGATCAAGTCACGGCTAAGATTGGCGGTGACTTCGGGCCGCTCGGTGATGACGCTGGTTGGGCCGGACGCGGGGCACATTGTCGAGCCGGAATCGGCGCCGATCTTTGCTTCGGAGAACCTGCTGGCGCACGAAATCTTCGCCTATGCGTTCCTGCAATATGCGCGCGAGACGATGACGCCGAAAGACGTTGCCGACGCCGCTCTCGGCGGGAACCTGTGGGATGTGCAGAAGAATCGCACAGTCCGCAACCGGAACTTCCTGAAATATGTGTGGAATCTACAGGAGAGCGAAGTGCCGGAACTACCGGTCTTCCAGCCGGGAGACATTTACAAGCATCCGGCGATCCTGAATTACATCCGGCTCAACCGCCATCAGAACCTTAACTTCTCGGTGCTGGAACTGAACGAAAACACCGACGTGAAGGCGAAACACTATATCCAGGGGCAGTTGAAGGTCTGAGGGTAGAGCGAGTTCAGACTGGAACAGCCGGGCTCGATGCCCGGCTGTTTCAGTCCCAAGGATGCTCCATTCGCGAAGCGGATAGCCATTTCAAACCGAGTTGCCGCGTATTTGGTAGCATTTCATCGTGCCTGCCAAGAAAAAATCCGTTGTCTCTAATGCCGTAGCCGAAACCAGTGCTTCCACACTTCCTCCTCATGGCAAGGGGCGCGTCTTTTTGATCGATGCGTACTCGTTTGTCTTCCGCGCCTATCACGCGATGGCACGGCAGCGTCCGATGTCGACGCGGACGGGGCTGCCGACGGCGGCGACGTTTGTCTTCGTCAACATGATTAACAAGCTGCGCAAGGATTTTGCGCCCGAATACATTGCAGCGGTCTTCGACATGGGGCCGAGCTTCCGCGAAGAGCAGGCGATGGCGATGCCGTCGCAGAAGAAGCGCGACAAGGAGACGGGCGAAATCGTGGAGGTCGCGTACGCTGGCTACAAGGCGAATCGCGCTGAAATGCCCGAGGACTTGCGGCAGCAGATGCCCTACATGTTTCGCGCGCTGGAGGCATACCGGATTCCGATTCTGGGGCGCACGGGTTTTGAGGCCGACGACGTGATCGGGACGCTGGCGCGGCGGGCGTCCGAGGCGGGCTACGCGGTCTATGTGGTGAGCAGCGACAAGGACATGCTGCAATTGGTGGACGGAAACGTCTGCGTGCTGAATCCGCCGAAGGACAATTTGATCTGCGATCCGGCGAAGGTAGAGGAATTGCTGGGGGTGAGGCCGGATCAGGTGATCGATCTGATGGCCCTGCGCGGCGACTCGATTGACAACGTGCCGGGCGCGCCGGGAATTGGCGACAAGGGATCGGTGGAGCTGATTCAGCAGTTCGGGACGCTGGATGCCCTGTTGGCGCGGGCCGACGAGGTGCAGAAGAAAACGTACCGGGAATCGCTGCAACAGAATCGCGAGATGATTCTGCTGAGCAAAGAGCTGGTGACGATTGATTGCAATGTGGCGATTCCGTTTGAGCCGGAAGCGATGAAAGCGCAGGAGCCCGACGTGGCGGCGGCGCGCGAACTGTTCGGCGAACTGGAGTTCACCACGCTACAGAAGGAGTTTCTCTCGGCGGGCGAGGCCGTGGGCGAAACGCAGTATGGAGACCTCACGGATGCGGCGCTGGAAAAGTTAGCCAAAGCGCCGACGCTGGCGATTGCGCTGGCGGCAGCCGTGCGGCTGACCGGAGCCGCAGTGAGCGCGGTGGAAGGCGCTGCGGAAGAGACTGCACAGGAAGACGCGCCGGAGCAGGGCTCGCTGGCATTGGGTGAACATGTGTCAGCGCCAGATGTGATTGCGCAGAACATCGTGGCGTCGGAGCGTCAGCAGATTGCGCTCTCGGCGAAGGAGTCTGAAAGTTACACGGCGGAGCTTACGGGCACGCACGCGGTCCGCATCGCAGAGTTGCTGGCCGATGGAAAGCTGGCGAAGGCGGTGCATGATGTGAAGTCCACGCTGCACGCGCTGAGCGATACCGGGCTGGCGCTGGCCGGTGTGGAGCACGACACGATGCTGTACTCGTATCTGCTAGACCCAACCTACAGTGCGCACACGCTGCCTGAAGTTGCATTGCGGCGGCTGGGACTGAAGCTCTCCGGCTCGCTGGCTGAGGCTGCCGATATCACGCTGCGGCTGGCCTCGACGCTGCGCGCAGAAGTGGAAGCCGAGGCGGAGCTGGCGCGGCTTTATCACGAGATCGACCTGCCACTAGCGTTTGTGCTGCAAGGCATGGAACAGGCTGGCGTGCAACTTGACAGCGACGTGCTGGCCGAGATGTCCGGCAAGTTGGAAGGCGACGTACGGCGGCTGGAGCGCACGATTCACCAGATGGCTGGCGTGGAGTTCAACGTGAACTCGCCGAAGCAGCTTGGCGACGTGCTGTTCAACCGGCTGGGACTGCCCAAGCCATTCAAGTCCGGCAAGGGCAGGGCGATTTCGACGGCGCAGGACGTTCTGGAGGGGCTGGCCGGAGAGCACGAAATTGTGAAGCTGGTGCTGGAATTCCGGCAGCTTACAAAACTTAAATCGACATATATCGATTCATTGCCGCAGCTCGCCCGCAACGGGCGATTGCATACGAGCTTCAACCAGGCGGCGACGGCGACGGGCAGACTGAGTTCGACCAATCCGAACCTGCAGAATATTCCGATCCGCACCGAACTGGGACGTGAGATTCGCGCGGCGTTTGTGGCGGCTCCGGGCAAGCTGCTGGTGGGTGCGGATTACTCGCAGATTGAGTTGCGGCTGCTGGCGCACTACTCGCAAGACCCATTGTTGCTGGAAGCCTACCGGACAGGAAAAGACATTCACACGCTGACCGCGGCAGAGGTCTTCGGCGTGCCGCCCATGCTGATTGACGCGGAGCACCGGCGCCGGGCGAAGGCGGTGAACTTCGGCATCGTGTACGGGCTCTCGCCGTTTGGACTGGCGCAGCAGTTGGGGATTGAGCAGAAGGAGGCCAAGCGGTTTATCGACGCCTACTTTGTGCGCTACGCGAAGGTGCGCACATTTATTGATGCAACGCTGGAGCAGGCGCGGCGCGATGGCTTTGTACGTAATCTATTTGGGCGCAAGCGTCCGATACCAGATCTGTTGAGCAAGAATCCGAATCTACGCGGATTCGCCGAGCGGACGGCGGTGAATACTCCGCTGCAAGGCACAGCGGCGGACCTGATCAAGATTGCGATGCTGAAGTTGGACCGCGAACTTCGCGAGCGCGGCTTGCAGGCAAAGATGCTGTTGCAGGTGCATGACGAACTCGTGCTGGAAGCTCCGGAGGCGGAGGTTGAACTCGTGAAGTCGCTGGTGAAGGAGTGCATGGAAGGCGCGTATGCGCTGACCGTTCCGATGGAGGTAGAGGTCAGCGTGGGCAGCAACTGGCGGGATATGGAATAAGCGGCACTGCGGCTGCAAACGGAATCGGGCAACGCGATGGCGCTGCCCGATTTCATTTGCACAGAAACTAGAAATGAAACTTCACACCGAGTTGGATTTCACGTTCGCGGTAGATGGTGTTGGCGGCGGCGGTAGGAGTGTTGAAGTTGGAGTCGTACTCCAGAGTGTTGTTGTAGACGGTGTAGTAGGTATCGCTGCGGTTGGTGATGATCTGGTGGTTGAAGAGATTGAATGCCTCGGCGAGGAATTCCAGGCTGCGGCGCTCGCCGAGGTGGATGTGGCGCGCGAGGCGCAGATCGACGTTGTAAAGATTGCCGTAGCGGAAGGTGTTGCGTCCGAGGAATGGCAGGCGGTCCTGGCCGCCGGTGCCCATGAATCCAAGGCATCCGGCGCAGGTTGTAATGGGTGCGTCACCGCTGATGTAGTCGCTGAATGGTTTGCCGGTGGCGATGTGGACGATGGGAGCGATGGTCCAGTGGTCGAGAGTGGCATGTAGAACCCGGTGGATATCCCTGACTGGGCGGGGAGCTAAGGGATCGAGCGTCCTGAAAGCTCTGGGCGACCAGTGAAGGCTTCCGGTAAAGCGATGGCGGATGTCGTAGTTCGAGTTTCCGTAATCTGGGCGGGAGACGTAGTGCGCGACTCCGTCGTAGAGATAGGTGAACGGCGCGGGGCTGAGCGTGTTGTTGTAGGTGGTGAAGGTGGTTGAGTTCTGGTTGAAGTCCAGCGCGTGCGACCAGGTGTAGTTGAAGCGGAATCCCAGGCCAGAGCTGACGTTGCGATTGAACTGCACGACCAGAGCGTTGTAGGAGGCGTTCACGTTGGAGCGAATTTCGGTGATGGTCTGGAAGTTGGGATTGATCCGGGCAGTGTAAACCGGAACAGTCAGAGTGTGTCCGTTGTACGGCCCCGGCGCGCCGCTGTAGTAGTCAGAGGCGAAGCTGTAGGCCACGTTCTTGCGGCTGGCGGGGTCGAGGTTGGTGTCAATGAAGTTCGGCAGTTCGCGCCCGAGGCTGAGCAGGTAACTGGCAGAGATCACGGTGTTGCGGGTGATCTGGCGCTCGAGGATCAGGTCAGCCTGGTGAATCTGCGGATTCTGCATGTTGTGCGCAAAGACCGCCACGTTTCCACCCTGGATCGCGCTGTACGGGTCAGCTGAATTCACAATAGGAAAGAGCGGCCCGTTCAGGCAATTGACGGCGAACATGTAGCAGGCCCGGTAGCTGTAGCTGCGCTGCGCGGTCGCAGTGCCGGTGTTGGTAATCGCCGAAGAGATGGTGGAGTTGCTGATGCGTCCGTAAAAGATGCCGTAGCCGCCGCGGAATGCGGTCTTGCCATCTCCCAGCGGATCCCAGGCGAAGCCGAAGCGGGGGCCATAATTGTTCGCGTCAGAGGGAAATGACTTTGTCGCGGCGAGCAGAGGGTTGGGAATCTGCGGATTCGGAAGAGCTTCGTATTCGTACCGCATTCCGAAGGTAAGAGTGAGGCGGCGCATGGGGCGCCATTCGTCCTGGATGAAGAATGCGTCGTCGAAGGTATTGAAGGCGAATGCAGAAGTTCCGAAGCCCTGGGTGTAGCTGCTGTAACCGCGGTATTCCGTGCCGGTATTGTGCTGCCACTGGTAGAGATCGGCGAAGAAGTTATCGCGATAGTAGTAGTTGTAGCTGCCGCCGACGGCGTAGAGATTATTCATTTCGTCCTGCACACGATTAGCGTCAATTCCGAACTTGAAGATGTGGCGGCCGTGCAACCAGTTCACGGTTTCAGCGATTTCGTTGCGGAGTTCGTCAGGCAAGGCCTTGCGCGGCATGGTGTCTGGCGTTCCAAAGGTGAAGCCCGAGGAATCGGCGAGCACCGCAACGGAGGGGGCAAATCCACTGGGGCCGACGGGTTCTCCGGGAGCGGGCGCTTGCGGGATCTGGTACTCGAAGTCGCGTCCCCAGGAGTAGCGCAACTGACTGGTAATGTGGCTACCAAAGGTTGAAGTGAGCCGCGCGGTCAGCATATCTACATTCACCCCGTCGAAGCCAAAGCTGGCGACACCGCGCTCAACGACCGGCTCGCTCTGCACGCCGCCGGGAGAACTCCAGCGTACGCGGTTGAAGCTGATCCCGAGCGCGTGATGCGGGCTGACGTGATAGTCGATCCTGGAAAAATAAATCTGGTGGTCGGCGGTTCGCGGCACCGGCCCAAGCAGGCCATTGAGGTAGCTGATGCCGGAGTTGAATGCGGCGATGGCGGCACTGTCCGTGCTGTAGAGAGGCATCACGTTGCGAGTCAGCGTGTATAACTCGTCGTACGTGCAGACCTGCACCAGCGCACGGTTTGTGACGTTCATGCCCTGGTAGTGCGAGTTGATAACGCAGGGCTTGGCAAAGAGTCTGCTCGGTTCTCCGGCGGCGGCGATGGCCGGATAGTCGCGCCGTTGCACGTCACCGGTAACGAAGTAGAAGAGCTTGTTCTTGAGGATCGGCCCACCAACGGAGCCGCCGAACTGCTGACGACGGTCGAGAGGCTTTATCTTTTGGGTCGTCCAGTTGCCGCTGGCATCCTGCACGGGAACCACGGTAAAAGCGTTGCTCGCGCCGAGAGCGTTGTCACGGTCGTAGTAGAAGACCTGGCCATGGAAATGGTTTCCGCCGCTGCGGGTCACGGAATTGATCACCGAGCCGGCGGCGCGGCCATACTCGGCTGAAAAGTTCGAGGTGTTCACCTGGAACTCGCGCACGGAAGCCTGGCTGATGACGTAACTGATACGGGTGCGTCCGCGCTCTTCGCTGAAGAATGCCTGATTATTGTCGGCGCCATCGACGGTGCTGTTGTTCAGCAGCCCACTGATGCCGCGAAAGCTGATAAGGCCGAAGTTGTCATCGAGGGTGGCGCCGGGCGTGAGCAAAGCAAAGTTTGACCAGCGGCGTCCGTTGATGGGCAGGTTGTTGATGTCCGCATCATTTACATTGCTGGCGAAGTCAGGCTGGGAGGTGTTGACCGCGGGAGATTCGTCGCGCACCTCCACGGTCTCGGGCTTACCGGCAACCGCGAATGCAATCTTGACCTCGGTGATTCGTCCCACTTCAACCGTGACGCGCACGATCTGGAAGTCGGCGAAGCCATTGCTTACAGCTCTTACGGAGTAGCTGCCGGGCTTGATCTCGACAAAACGGAAAGTGCCGTCCGGTCCGGTGCGCGTTTCAAAGCGCTCCTCGTTCTCGGAGTTTTGCAGGGTGATTCGCGCGTTTGGGACCGCGGCTTGATGGACATCCGAGGCAGAGCCGCTAATTGCGCCCGAGAGCGAACCTTGAGCGAAGGTAAAGCTGGAAAGAAAAAATAGGAGGACAGAAAGGAAGAGAAGAGCGCGCCCTTGGGACATTAGAACCCTTTTCATGTGGCATTGCCTGTGCTGCGCAAGCGAAGCAGGGGCCGCATGGACAGTAGAAATTTGTCAAAAAAAGATGCGCCGATTAAAACACCTTTCAGCAACACTGTCACCACTAAAAACATTTCATGGAGCTATGCTGCGAAAATTGGCGATGAAGCCGCCTGATACGCGTTCCTCCCGTGACGTGACAGGCTTTGCCGCGGAACCGCTCCTGCGGCGTGATAGCCTTAGTTCAGCGCGTGACCAGCAGGGTGATCCGATCCATACTGCCGTTGGTCCGGGCGCAGCTTTCGCATGGGCCGCATTCACGTTCTCTCCGAACATGTCGCCAACAAAATCGCCGCCGGCGAAGTGGTTGAACGTCCGGCTTCGGTGGTCAAGGAATTGATTGAGAATTCCCTGGACGCCGGTGCTACGCGCGTGCGAATTGACATTGAGGCCGGCGGTCGCAAATTGATCCATGTGACCGACAACGGCTGCGGCATGGTGCGCGACGACGCGCTGCTGGCATTTGAGCGCCATGCCACCAGCAAGCTCAAGAACGATGACGACCTGCTCTCGATTTCAACCCTGGGTTTCCGCGGAGAAGCGCTGCCGTCCATTGCCGCGGTGAGCCGGGTGCGCCTGGAGACTCGCGACGCAGGCGAGGCCAGCGGCACCGTGGTGGAGATTGCAGGCGGCCGCATTCTGACCGTCGAAGAAGCAGGCCTGCCGGCAGGAACTTCGATCAGCATTCGCGATCTTTTTTTCAATACCCCGGCGCGCCGGAAGTTTCTGAAAGCGGAGTCCACCGAACTTTCGCACATTGCCTCGCTGGTAACGCACTACGCGCTGGCTCATCCGGAGATGCATTGGGAGTTGCACTCGGCAACCAACGCAATGCTGGTGGCTCCGCCGGTCGCCACGCATTCGGAGCGTATTTACCAGGTTTTCGGCAAAGAGACGCTCGATGAGTTGATTCCGCTGGCCGCGCAGATACCGCTGGAGCGGGTTGGCCTCCCGGAGCCTCCGCCATGGCGGCGCGAGCCCGAGTACCAGCCCCCAACTCCGGGCGACCTCAGGATTCACGGCTTCACCAGCAAGCCCGAGATCCAGAAGCTCAATCGCAACTCGATCTTCATCTTCGTCAACGGGCGGCTGATCCGCGACAAGGTGGTGATGCACGGCATCCTGGAGGGCTACCGCAACATCATTCCGCCGACGGTGTATCCGGTGGTGTTGCTCTTTCTGGAGATGCCCTGCGCGGAAGTCGATGTCAACGTGCATCCCTCGAAGACCGAGGTTCGTTTCCGCCAGCAGAGCTTTGTGCATGACTTTGTTCGCGACTCGGTGCGCTCGGCGCTGATGGCGGCGCGTCCCGCACCGGCCTTCATGAGCGAGATTCACATGGCTCCCTCGGCACGGATTGCACTGACGCCGCCACTGCCCGGCAGCGCCGCTGATGCCTTCCAGGCATTGGCGGGAGGCTCACCCGCAGCGGAGCCAGGTGCAGCGGATGAGTTGTCGGCTTTTTCGCTGGTGCAGCAGCAGCCAGTGGCACGAAACGAGGCTCTGCCCTTTGCGGGCTCAATCACCGTGGAAGGCAACGGCGCCGTGGGCGCAGTGAGGATGGCGACTCAAGGTTTCGGAGCGGCGGAGCAATACGCAGAGCAGGAGGCAATTCCAGAGACAGCTTCTTCATGCGCGCTCCCGCTGGATGGCATTGACGACGCCATGGATCTCTCAATGCTGGGCACGCTCAAACCGCTGGGGCAGATCCGCGATTCGTTTATTTTGGCGATTAACCCGCAGGGACTCTGGATCATCGACCAGCATGTGGCGCATGAGCGGGTTCTATTCGAGAAGATTCTGGAAGAGCGCGGACGCCGCCAGGTGGAGGCCCAGCGTCTGCTGATGCCGATTATTGTGGAGTTGAAGCCAGCCCAGCAGGCTATCTTCACCGAGATTGCCGAGGAACTGCGGAGGAACGGATTCGAGGCCGAGCCGTTCGGTATTAGGACGATCGCCATTCAATCGGCTCCAGCGGGGATTACCGCTGACGACGTATCGCGGATGCTTCAGGAACTGCTGGAGCAGTTTGAGCGTGAGGAACAGGCGTTGAATCTGGAGAAGATCCGGACGCGAATTGCCGCCTCCATCGCCTGTCATGCGGCGATCAAGGTGAACATGCCGCTGGACACGGCCAAAATGGAGTGGTTGCTGGCCGAGTTGGCAAAAACCAAGTATCCAATGAGCTGTCCGCATGGCAGACCCATCGTGCTGCGGTATTCTGTAAAGGACATACAGAAAGCTTTTAAGCGAATTTGAGCGATTCGCACGCCCGAACGGGTGTGTGCAGTTGCATCCCCCTCAGCAGGTAGCAATGATAGAGCAGGAATTGCAGGAGCTACGCGACGCCAAGTGGCGCACCAACGGCCAGCCGATCCGCACCCAGGACGATGCGCGCGAATTTATCGAGAGCGTGGGCTTTTGCCTGATGTACCCGCTACGTCCCCCGGTGCTCGTCCCGACGTTCATTGGAGCGTGGGCCGGCGCGAATGACAATCTTCCAACATGGCAGCACGCTTTTGCCGATCCCCGCGCGAAGGACGCCATGGAAGTTATGGTGCGTACTCTGCGCCAAAAATTTGCGTTTGAGGCACCTCTGTTCGGAGACACGGACTTTCTGGTCTCTGCCTCGGTGTTTCCTTACTTCTATGGTCTTGTAGGGGATCGCAATCCCCGCGCAGCAATCAAGACCGGCAACCGCTCGGAGTACTCGCCGCTGGCGGCTCACGTCTTCCAGGTCATCCAGAAGGACGGTCCCATCACCAAGAGCCGAATGCGGGAAATCCTCGGTGGAGAGCTCTCGGAGGCGGCGATTGATCGCGCCCTGGCCGAACTGTCGCTCAAACTGCGGATCACCCGCGTGGATTATCGCGCCGAGCAGGGCGCGTATTGGGACGTGCTGCTGCGCTGGTGTCCGGACGAAGTGCGCGAAGGCATGAACATGTCCATCGCGGAGGCGCTGACCGCGCTGGTTTCCAAGTATATTGAGTGCGTGGTTGCAGCCGAGCAGTTGGAAGTGGAAGAGTTTTTCAGCACGTTCATCGGTCGTGGCCGTGTGCGGGAGGCAATCAACGCGCTGCTGGCGGCGCGGGAGTTCCAGTTCACCCACGTTGGCACGCGCTCGATGCTGCATATTCCGCCGCCCAAGCCCACTGTGGCTGCTCCGCGCAAGCTGGTGCGCCCTGGGCAACCGATTGCGAGGCGTCCCCGCCGCGGCGGCGCACCCCGCCCGCTTACTCCGGTTGCAGCCAAGTCTGCGTCAAAAGCCGCTCCCAAGCTGACTGAAGAACCCAACTTGCCGGAATCGGAAAAAGAATGAGCGAAGTTGCTCCCAAGCTTGTAATCGCCATCGATGGGCCTGCCGGAGCAGGCAAGAGCACGATCGCCTCCCGGCTTGCCAAGACCTTGGGCTACGTAAATCTGGAATCCGGCGCCATGTACCGGGCCCTGGGCTTGAAGTCCATTGAGGCAGGAGTTGCGGCCGAGGATGGAGCCGCTCTGCTGGCATTGGCGAATCAGTCCACCATCGAGTTGGAACCCACTCCGGAAGGCAACCGCGTGCTGCTGGACAAACGGGATGTATCCGCCCGGATTCGGGAGCGCGATGTAACGGATGCGGCGTCGCGTGTCTCCACTCATCCGGGGGTGCGCGAATGGATGGTCAGCCGGCAGCGCGAGATGGGAGCCCGAGGTGGCGTCATCATGGAAGGGCGCGATATTGGAACAGTTGTGTTCCCTGACGCCGAGGTAAAAATCTTCCTCGATGCGGACTCTAGTGTTCGCGAGGGGCGCAGGGTTACCCAAGCCAATGCGCAGGACGACCCGGCCCGCGCCGAGAAGCTGAAACAAGACCTGCGTGAGCGCGACCGCCGTGATTCGACGCGTGCCACGGCTCCGCTGAGGGCCGCCGCCGATGCCGTACACATTGACTCCAGCGCACTGACCATAGAACAGGTCATCACGCGCGCAGAGGAAATAGTGGCAGAGAAACTCAAGCAACACAGCCGATAGTCAGCCTCACAAGGTGGCCTGCGAATCCAGGAAGCAGGGGTCTCCATTTCCCGTTCGTAGGCCTTTTCCTACAATTATTTCGGCGCTCCTCCCCGGTCCTGTGGAAAACTCTAATCTTCACGATGCAAAGCGCAACAGTGTAACGAAATCCCTCGCTATTTTCTTCGCGTTTCCTAACTCATTGATTCAACGAAGCAATCGGCTGTATCCGCGACTTGTAGGGCTGTTTTTCGTGTTGCGATACACAACAGAACCGGGTGATGCGATTTTTCGCTGTCCCTCGTCTCAGCCCCCTAACCATCGCCTTTTCTGCACATTAGCCACTTCGTTCCACAACGGCCAGCAGAGTGCTTTTACATAGCACGTACGCGGGTCAGACAAGGAAGAGTCGGGAGCCGCG